>Ga0206679_10000534_pt1 | contig 31503 bp, 31 predicted proteins | sample M110012015metaG_FD_155464 | JGI IMG/M metagenome (GOLD analysis project Ga0206679, IMG submission 155464) | Ammonia-oxidizing marine archaeal communities from Monterey Bay, California, United States - M1 100m 12015 | ecosystem: Environmental > Aquatic > Marine > Intertidal zone | place: USA... | reverse complement strand
CAATCCTGTTAGAACCATGAGAAAAATGATCGATACTGGTGTCTTAAACCAAATTATCAAAAACTGTAAAATAAGTTCTTTTGTTTCATATATTGATGCTGAAAAAAAATATAAAATTAAGATAAACTGGCTAGGCAGATTACTTAGCCTGCATGGAAAAAATATTGAAGAAGTTCTAACATTTAGTCGACAAGAATTAAAAATGATAAAATATATAAAAAGGTCTATGGAAGAAAATGCATCTGTATTTGAGTTTTCATATTACAACGGCACTGAATACGGGATAATATATTTATTATTACAAAACGGCAGAAAGAAAATAGCATTAAGCAAAAAATTAATAAACAATGTCTCTTCAATCATGACAAAAAAATTTCCAGTAACTGCAAAAGACCTGATGCCTAAACTTAAAGGAAAAAAACTTGGTGATGAGTTAAAGAGACTGGAAACCCAATGGATAAAATCAGATTTTACACTTAGTAAAAACCAATTGCTTTCTTAAGGAATAGCGGCGAAAGAATATAGTATAATTTGATTGCAAAAATTAAACTAAATTACATGCAAGTGACCAATGAATATACATCATTATAATAAAAACCATGTGAGAAGAAAAACTAATGTTCCGATGGTTTGAAAAGCTGATTGATCCTTATGCTGATTACAACATAGACAGCGTACCGCCAAATCGTGTGGTTCCTTTTATTTGGAACTACCTAAAAAATTTTAGAAAGATATTAATAATTGCACTATTCTTTTCTGCGCTTGTGTCTGCAATAGAAATATTTCTAATTTTTTATTCTGGTTATTTAATAGACCTGATGGTTAACACTAATCCAAAATATTTTTTTCGTGTGCACGCATTTGAACTCATGCTAATTACTGGTTTTATAGTAATAATAAATCCATTACTTAGTATGATTGATCGAATATTAATGAATCAAACTATAATTCCAAATATTGGCTCAATGGTTCGCTGGCGAGCTCATCGCCACGTACTTAGGCAATCAGTTGGCTGGTTTCAAAATGATTTTGCAGGACGCATTGCTAATAGACTGATGCAAACTCCACCAGCAATTGGAGCAGTCATATATCAATTTTTTGATGCACTAACCTATTCAATTGTGTATATTATTGCAGCAATAGTTCTTCTATCTGATGTAGATTTTAGATTGACAATTCCCCTGTTAATATGGCTCATTGCTTACTTAACTCTATCGTATATTTTTATACCCAAAGTAGGAAAAGCATCTCAAATATCTTCAGATGCTAGAAGCTCTATTACAGGTCGAGTTGTAGACAGCTATACCAATATACAATCAGTAAAGTTGTTTGCACATCACGATAAAGAAGAGAAATATGCTAAAGAAGCAATTGAGTACACGAGGCAGAAATTTTTTATAGAGCAGCGCCTTTATAGTTGGATGGCACTTGGTATTAATTTTATCAACGGCGCTTTATTATTTAGTGTGATTGGTTGGTCTATCTATCTTTGGTCAATTGGCTCTACAACCATAGGTGTAGTGGCAGCAACTACCGCTCTCGCTTTGAGGCTTGCTAGTATGAGTGATTGGTTGATGTGGGCTTTTACCACCCTTTTCCAAGAACTTGGTGTGGTTTCAGAAGGCATGAAAACAATTGCACAAGAAATTGATCTGCAAGACGAAAAAAATGCATCTAAATTAGCTATAAAAAATGGATCGATAGATATCAATAATATCTGGCATCACTACGGAAAAAGCACAGGTGGTCTAAATGGTATATCACTAAAAATAAATGGTGGAGAAAAAGTTGGTATTGTAGGGCGCTCAGGTGCTGGAAAATCAAGCTTAGTGAATTTAATATTGCGGTTTCATGAACTTGAAACAGGTACTATAAGCATAGATTCTCAAAATATAAAAACTGTTACGCAGAATTCATTAAGAGAAAATATAGGGATGGTAACTCAAGATAGCTCTCTATTACATAGATCTGTTAGGGATAATATACTTTATGGAAAGCCTGAAGCGTCCGAAGAGCAAATCATAGCTGCAGCAACACAAGCAGAAGCCTGGGAATTTATACCAGATTTACAAGATACTGAGGGTCGTTCTGGATTGGATGCTCAGGTTGGCGAACGGGGCGTTAAATTATCAGGTGGGCAAAGACAGCGCATTTCAATAGCTAGAGTAATAATTAAAGACGCACCAATCTTAATACTAGATGAAGCCACATCAGCCTTAGACAGTGAAGTAGAAGCAGCTATTCAAGATACATTAAATGGCTTAATGTATGGAAAAACAGTAATCGCGATTGCTCATAGGCTTTCCACTATTGCGCAAATGGATCGAATTGTAGTCCTTGAGGACGGCAAGATTGCCGAAGAAGGCTCTCATAAAAAATTACTCGATCAAAAAGGCCTTTACTATGCTTTCTGGAAAAGACAATCTGGCGGCTTTATTGGGATAGACGTACCGTGAGTAAAATTTTTAGTAGAATGATAAACCCATTTGAAAAAGCATCAGGGCCTCCTCCAAACTCGTTTTTGCTATTCATTCTTTGGAGTGTAAAGGGTGCGAAAAAAACTATCCTAATTGCCACTTTAGCGAGCTTTTCTGTAGGCATAGCGGAGGCATTTGGCGCTATCATTATAGGATGGGTTATTGATACTGCTATAACAAATGAACCAAGCACATTTGTTAAAAATAATTTTCTAGTTTTAATTGCGATATCAATATTTTTTGTTATTGTTCGGCCAATTCTGATGACAATCAGTGCCGCAATAAACGGTATTGCTATGGTCCCCAATCTTTTTCCATTAACTTTCATAAGGTTACACAGACATACATTAGGTCAATCAATAAAGTTTTTTGATGACGACTTTGCTGGAAGGTTGGCTCAGAAACAGGTGCAGACTGCAACTTCTATATCAGAAACATTTAACGAAATTACAAATGCATTTTCATTTGCTATGGCCACACTTGTAGCCTCCGGGTTTATTTTAGGGAGTGTCAGCTCCTCGTTGACTATTATTCTAATAATTTGGATTTTCGCATTTTTGATCCTGATAAAGTGGTTTTTACCACACATTAGGATTCGGTCAAAAAATCGCGCTGCTGCTAGGGCAGCTGTTACCGGTCAAGTAGTCGACACCCTAACAAATATGGCAACAGTAAAACTTTTTGTTCATTCTGATGACGAGGAACATTATGCTGAAGACGCGTTAAAAGGATTTAGAGAAAAGTCTATAGATTTTGCAATGTTATACGTTTCTTTTAGAGCAGCAATAATGACCTTAGCTGGACTTCTTCCAATCTTACTGATTGGAGGAGGCATCTTTCTGTGGCAAAATGGATTGGCCACTCCAGGGGATATCGTGATAGCGGGTCTTTTAAGTACAAGGCTTGCTCAAATGTCAGGGTGGATTAGTTTTACAGCAATGAACGTATTTTCGCATCTTGGAGAGGCAGAAGATGGAATGAATACGTTATCACCTAAACATGATTTAACAGATAAGAAAAATGCAAATGTACTTAATGGTATAAAAGGTAGAATCGAGTTTAAGAATGTTACTTACAATTATGGAAATGATCTTGGTGGGGGTCTTTCTAAGTTTAACCTTAGTATCCCTAATGGACAAAAAGTTGGCTTAGTAGGCCGTTCGGGGGCGGGAAAAACTACTGCTTTAGCCCTACTATTAAGATTTTATGATATCGACAAAGGCAAAATTCTTCTTGATGGGAATGATATACAAAATATAACGCAAGACAGCTTACGACAACACATTTCCATGGTTCGGCAGGAAACTTCAATGTTTAATAGATCTGCACAAGATAATATTCTCTACGGAAATCCAAACGCATCAATGGAGGATTTAAATGACGCCATTTCTAAAGCTCAAGCAAGTGATTTTATTAACGACCTCCAAGATTTACAAAACCGTAGAGGTTTAAATGCATTTTTAGGCGAGCGAGGAGTTAAATTGTCTGGCGGACAAAGACAGCGGATAGCATTAGCTAGAGCAATTTTAAAAGATGCGCCTGTCCTGGTTTTGGATGAGGCAACCTCTGCGTTAGACAGTGAAGCTGAAGAGTCCATTCAAAAAGCTCTTGAAGACTTAATGGTAGGTAAAACTGTAATTGCGATCGCTCATAGATTAAGCACTATATCAAAAATGGATCGAATAATAGTAATGGAAAATGGTAGAGTTGAGGAAGATGGAACGCACTCTCAATTACTTAAAAAAGATGGCTTATATGCTAACTTTTGGACCAAACAATCTGGTGGCTTTATAGGGAATGATTGATTTTAATCAATTAATATTTTTATTTACTTTAAGAAGGTCAACATCCAATAATGACAAGATTTTTTTTTCTATATCGAAAGAATTTAATTTTGCCGCTGCATACATTTCTGTTGGATTTGCATGATCTAAAAACTCATCAGGGAAACACATAGATCTAAATCTTAAACCATTGTCTAAAGCGCCTTCATCTGAAAGGAATTTTGCTACATGACAACCAAATCCACCTATCGCACCCTCTTCTATAGTGATTAAAGAATTATGGGTATTTGCAATTTCCAAAATCAACTCTCCATCAAGTGGTTTTGCAAAACGCGCATCAACAATAGTAGGATTAACTCCTTTTTGCTTTAAGTTTTCTTTGGCCTTCACTACTTCACTTAATCGCGCACCAAATGACAAGATTGCTACTCCAGTACCCTGACTTATTATACGCGCTTTACCAATTTCTAATGGAATACCCTTTTCGGGTATTACTACTCCTTCTCCTTCTCCTCGTGGAAACCTAAAAGCACTAGGCCTGTCATTTATTGACCTTGCAGTCGCAACCATGTGCACTAGTTCCGCTTCATCTGAAGCGGCCATTACTACAAAATTTGGCAAATTTGTTAAATATGCAATATCAAAACTACCAGCATGAGTTGCCCCATCAGCACCAACTAATCCCGCCCTGTCTATGGCAAATCGTACTGGTAAATTTTGTAAAGCTACATCATGCACAACTTGATCATATCCTCGCTGCAAAAATGTTGAGTATATTGCACAAAATGGCTTCATTCCACCAGCAGCCAAACCAGCAGCAAAAGTCACACCGTGTTGTTCTGCAATCCCAACGTCGAACGTTCTACTAGAAAATTTTTCTGCAAATTTATCTAATCCTGTGCCATCAGGCATCGCTGCAGTGATAGCAACAATTTTATCATCATAAGTTGCCTCCTTTATTAATGATTCCGCAAAAATATTTGTATAAGATGGCGCATTTTGAATCGATTTTTTTATCTTCCCTGAAACTACGTCAAACTTTCCAACACCATGATATTTATCACTGGAGGCTTCTGCTGGTGCGTATCCTTTACCCTTTTGGGTAATCACATGGATAAGTACTGGACCGTCCAATCGTTCTTTTACTGTTCGAAAGATAGATAATAATTGTTCAACATCATGTCCATCAATTGGACCTACATAAGAAAACCCTAGCTCTTCAAAAAGAGTGCCGCCAACAGTTATCGTCTTTAACGCCTCCTTTGCCCGTCGCGCACTTTCTTGAAGGGGCGCCGGCAACAGACTTACTGCTCCTTTGGCCGCAGCCTTAAGTTCTTGAAAAGGAGCTCCAGCGTACAACCTACTTAAATAACTAGACATTGCACCAACTGGTGGAGCAATTGACATATCGTTGTCATTCAAAATAACAATCATTTGTTTTTGCAAATGGCCAGCATTATTCAAGGCTTCGTAAGCCATTCCTGCCGACATCGCGCCATCTCCAATAACGGCGATAGTTGCACCAATGCCATGTTCTGGTGCTCCTCCTAAATCCCTGGCTACCGCAAATCCCAAAGCGGCTGATATCGATGTAGAACTATGTGCCGCCCCAAAAGGGTCATAAACGCTTTCATTCCTTTTTGTAAAACCAGAAAGGCCATCTTTTTGCCTCAATGTTCTCATCTGATCTCGTCTACCAGTTAAAATCTTGTGTGGATAAGCCTGATGACCAACATCCCATATAATTCTATCTTTTGGGGCTTCAAAAACAGCATGAAGAGCAACCGTCAGCTCAATAACACCAAGTCCAGCGCCAAGATGTCCGCCTGTTACTGAGACAGTGTCAATTGTTTCTTGCCTAAGCTCAACAGCCAATTCATTTAAATCATTATCAGAAAAATTCTGCATATCAGATGGAGCCCTAATCTTATCTAATAATGGAGTTTTTGATTGTTCTATACTCATGATAAATTATTAAACCCTTATTTTTCGCGCGAAATCAAATAATGTGCCAGTTCTCGAAGCCCTTCGGCTTTCGACCCAAGCTCATTTAAAGAATCACAGGCTTCAGCAATTAACATCTTAACTTCTTGTTTCGCTTGATCCAATCCCATTAACGAAACAAACGTGGCTTTACCCGCTTTTGTATCTTTACAAACTTTTTTCCCAACTATACTTGTATTGCCTTCAATATCTAAAATATCATCAGTAATCTGAAACGCTAATCCTAACGCATTAGAATAAGGCGCTAAAATTTGTTCGCATCCTCCAGCCAAATGCGCACCTGCCATTGCAGACCATTGAATTAATGCACCAGTCTTGTTCATTTGCAAGTTTTTTATTTCCTCCATGGTAAGAGGCTTATCACTATTTTCTGCCAAGATATCTTGCATTTGACCCAAAGCCATTCCAGCAGCACCCGATGCATTAGCTAAACTATTAACTAATCTATTACTAACTTTTGGATCCGAAGTTAAGTTTTGCGAACTTAAAATCTCATAGGATAATGATTGGAGAGCATCCCCAACTAGGATTGCTGTGGCTTCATCCCATTTCACATGAACAGTCGGTAACCCTCTTCGTAAACTATCATCATCCATCGATGGCAAATCATCATGAACCAATGAGTATGCATGCAAACACTCGACTGCAGCGGCAACTTGGTCTGCATTAGCTAAATTAACATCAAAAATAAACGAAGATTCCATTACCAAAAAAGCACGCAACCTTTTGCCACCGTTTAGTACTGCGTAAGTCATTCCATCTTTCAAACGACTTTCTGGTAACCTTAAAAAACTTAGTTTTAGCTGCTTCTCTGTTCTTAGCTGACAGTTTCTTAATCTTTCGATGAACATCACAATTTTTCGACAGGCTTGCTTCCCGATACGGATCCATCACTTGAGAAAGTGATTTGTGATACTTTTTCTTCAGCTTCCTTTAATTTTTGTTCACAATGTTTTTTTAAATCATTTCCCATTTCATAAAGCTTGATGGAATCCTCAAGTGGTACTTGCCCATTTTCAAGTTTAGCGACAACACCTTCTAATTCACCCATTGCTTCTTCAAATGAAAAATTTGAAATATCTTTTACTGTCATTTACTTCTCTCCATCAAAACCTTTACATGCACAGCTACCGATGCTGCCAACGCCTTTAAATTATAACCACCTTCTAATGAAGATACCAACCTCCCATTACAATGCTTATCTACAATATCGCAAAGTTTATGAGTAATCCATTCATAATCTTCTTCAACCAGCTCAAGATTAGCAAGTGGGTCACTAATGTGGGCATCAAAACCTGCAGATATTATTAAAAGTTCTGGCTTAAACTCTTCTAATTTTGGTAAAATAATCTCTTTAAAACTTGAACGTACGCCATCTCCAGATGTATTTGATGCAATCGGTATATTCAGGACGTTATCAAATGCACCTGTTTCATCAACCTTTCCAGATCCAGGCCACAACGGCGATTGATGCATAGAACAAAACAAAGTCCTTGGCTCATTCCATAAAAGATCTTGCGTGCCATTACCATGATGGACATCAAAATCAACTACTGCAACTCGTTCCAAACCATAATTTTTAAGAGCATACTTTGCGGCAATAGCAACATTACCAAAAATACAAAAGCCCATAGCCTTCGAAGTTTCAGCGTGATGACCCGGCGGGCGAATTGCTGCGAAAACATTATTAAATTCTCCAGACATCACACTATCCACAGCTAATATGTTTGCTCCCACTGCTCTTTTAGCAGCCGCCAATGACCCCTTGCCAAAATATGTATCCGCATCAATATGAGTAATACTGCCTTCAATTATCATGTCGTCAATCGACTTAACATAATCAGCTGCATGACATAGTTCTATTTGCTCTCTTGTTGCTAGAGGAGCATCTCGCCAAATTAAATCTCTAAACTTAGATGTTTTCAATTCATCTAATACTTTTGTTAAACGTTTAACCTGTTCAGGATGCCCAACCGGTTCAATATGATTAAAGCAGTCATCATGGCTTAAAATTAAAGTACTCATGTTTTTAGTTTACATAGCAAAGTTAACGTTAACAAGTTTTAGGTAAATAAAATAAACTATATCAATTTTCTGGTCGTCCAAAAAATATATTCTTTAAAAAACTTTTGGATTTAACCTTAGAATCTACTCTTTTAAATAGTCCACTTGCGTCAATGTCTAAAACTTCATTATTTTTTAAACTGCGACTAGCCACCCTAGGGTTTATCATTGGCAACGGTCTAGAAGGTAAATCTTTACTAATTTGTATCACTATCTTTTGCCATATTTCAGCCGGCAAACCTCCACCAGTAACACCTTTCAGTGGCGTATTATCATCATAACCCATCCAAACTCCCACAACATAATCAGCCGTAAAGCCAACAAACCAAGCATCGCGCATCGCCTGAGTAGTTCCAGTCTTTCCTCCAGCCTCACGATACTTAATTTTAGCTCGTCGACCCGAACCCTTTTCAATTACAGTATTCATCATGTAAATTAATTGCCTGGCATTTTCCCATTCCATGACACGCTCGCCCAAGCCACCGTTTCGTCCCAAAATTGGATTAGTTTCGCCGACGATTGTTATTTCGTCCAATCCATAAGGTTTGACACTAATTCCTCCACTCAAAATACCAGCGTAAGCTCCAGTCATTTCTATTAATGTAGCTTCCGATGCACCTAATGCTAAAGCTGGTCCTGGTGCCAAATCGCCCAAAATCCCAAAATCGTTAGCAATTTTTCGAACAGAATCTAATCCAACCAACATCGCCGTTTTAACAGCTATGGTGTTTATGGATTTAGCTAATGCGTCAGTTATTGTCATCTTGCCATAAAACTCATTTGTATAATTTCTAGGTGTCCAAGGGCCTGAATAAGGTACATCAATTGTTATCTCTTCATCAATTGCTTCACTATTAAAACTATAACCTTTTTCTAAGGCCGCCGCGTAAACAAATGGTTTAAATAAACTTCCTGTTTGGCGCATCGCTTGTGTGGATCTGTTGAATTGCCCACTTACCCTAGTATCACGACCACCTATCATAGCGCGCACCGCACCATCTGAAGACATAACAACAACTGCAACTTGTACTTCGGATTCTTTTGCAATTTTGTTATCAAAAGTATCTCTTAAAACATCTTCTGCTGCCTTTTGAATTGTTGTATCAAAAGTGGTTTTGACATAGATATCTGCATTAGCTTTTTGAGTAAAAAAAGAAGGGCTGCTTTTGCTTACCCAATCAGCAAAATAACCACCAAATTGTTCCTTGGCAGTTGATGATAATTTAGCAGGATATTTTTTGGATGTTAATGCAACATCTTTAGTTAAATAATTTTCTTTTTCCATTAAATCTATTATCACAGCAGCTCTCTCTTGAGCTCTTTGGAGGTTTCGAGTTGGAGCAAAATAAGAGGGAGCAACCAACAACCCCGCTAACATTGCAGATTCTGATGGATTTAAGTACATTGCTGATTTATCAAAATACCTTCTAGACGCAGCTTCGAACCCCTGATTACCAGCTCCTAGGTAAGCTCGATTCAAATAAATCATTAAAATTTCATCTTTTGAAAATTTTAACTCCATAGCAATTGAAAATGGTATCTCTCGTAATTTTCTAACTATACTATTTTTACGACATTCCTTCTCAAAATCTGCTTCAGACAATCCATTTGATGGATCAAAATTTGTGCCTAAGCATAATATTTTAGCCACTTGTTGAGTGATAGTTGAGCCACCATGGCCTCTTAACGGACTTCGTCCTTCTCTAATATTAATTCTAATAGCGCTCGCGATCCCTCGAGGACTAATACCAAAGTGCTTATAAAATCTGCGATCTTCAGCAGCAACTACAGCATTTTTCAAATGGGGAGAGACGGCATTAGCCGTGATGGCACCACCAAATTGATTTCCACGCCATGCAAAAACCTGTCCGTGCTTATCTAATAAAGTTATGGAACCACTTACTCTGGCATCTACTAATTTATTAAGGGGACCAATACGCGAATATTCAAAGATAATAAAGCCGATAAGGACCACAGATACTAAGATTGCAAATCGAGAAAAAAAGAACCATAAAAACCATAAAAACCATCTAAATCCTGTTGCAAAAATTTGCTTAATAATATTCTTGCTAGATTTAACTTTTTTCCGTTTTTTATTTATATACTTTGGGCTTGCAGAAATCTTCTTTCTAACTTTAGGAGCCTTAATATCTCTTCTAGCCCTAATTTGTTTTTTTTTATCGACGGGTTTTGTCATCTAATCAATCCAAATTGACGGCAAATATTAATAGTAACCATACTTAACTGTTAAAAAAAGAAATGTGGAGTGCCCATATTTAAATTTTGTGTGTTTAATTTCCAGTCCATAGTTATCTCATTTATTATTAATTTGCTTATTTTTTTTGCATATAATTAATTTTAGTATATTTTTTAAGCAAATATCGAGAAATATTATTATTTTGGGAAAAACTGATAACTATTATTTCAAGTTTTTAGAAAACATAATTAAATTTGCAGTCTAAGGTTCTTTTAGCCAAACAAACTCTAACAATTATCCCATCCATTTACATAAACAAGAGTGAATAATATTTCACAAAATATTCGATAAACTTTCAAGGAACATAACATGAAATTTAAATGCCAGGTAATAATTATTTTTTATTTAGTCTTAAGCCCTAGTTTGGTTGCGGCCACAGAGCTCTCATCAGCGTCTGTCCAAACTAATACTACTTTTATTTTGAACAGCCTTTTATTTTTAGTAAGTGGTTTCCTAGTATTTTGGATGGCAGCTGGATTCACAATGCTTGAAACAGGCTTGGTTAGATCCAAAAATGTTACAATGCAACTTACAAAAAATGTATCTTTATTCAGTCTAGCGTGTATTTTCTATTACTTAATCGGCTACAACCTCATGTATCCTGGTAACGAATGGACAGTACAGGGTATAATTGGAGCATTTGGCACTACCAAACTTGAAGCAGTAGGAATTACAGCAACAAATGCCAATTCCCTTGAGTATGCATCGACAGGTTCAGACTTTTTCTTTCAGCTAATGTTCTGTGCTGCAACAGCCTCGATAGTGTCTGGTACCTTAGCGGAGAGAATAAAACTTTGGCCCTTTCTCATCTTTATTATTCTATTAACAGCTATCATTTACCCAGTCCAAGCCTCTTGGAAATGGGGCGGCGGTTTTTTAGATAACATGGGTTTTCTAGACTTTGCTGGATCAACAGTAGTTCATTCTGTGGGCGGCTGGGCTGCATTAACCGGTGCAATAATTTTAGGTCCAAGAATTGGAAAGTATGAAAATAATAAAGTTACGCCAATCCTAGGTTCCAATTTACCTCTAGCAACACTTGGAACATTCATACTATGGCTAGGATGGTTTGGATTTAATGGAGGATCACAGTTAGCGATGGGTTCTGTTGGCGACATAGCTGATATTAGTCGAATATTTGTAAATACCAATGCCGCTGCGGCCGCTGGCGCAATAGCCGCTCTGATTGCAACGCAACTACTTTATAAAAAGCCAGACCTAACCATGATTTTGAATGGTACTTTGGCAGGCCTTGTGGCAATAACAGCAGAACCTTTAACACCTTCCGTGGGTTCAGCCACAATCATTGGATTAGTAGGGGGTCTAATTGTAGTCTTTGGTGTGCCCATATTGGATCGATTAAAAGTAGACGACGTCGTTGGAGCAATTCCCGTTCATTTATTTGCAGGCATATGGGGAACAATTGCAGTAGTATTTACCAATACCGAAGCCAATTTATTAACCCAAATATATTCAATAATAATTATAGGTCTCTCTACAATTATTTCGACAACTATTCTTTGGATAATTCTTAAAAGGGTAACAGGTATAAGAGTTAGTGAAGAAAATGAAATCAGGGGACTCGATTTGTCAGAATTAGGTATTGAAGCTTACCCAGAATTTTCCAAAGGATAACTAACTCTATATTAGCAACTTTAATTCAAAAATAATTTCTATTCACACTTACTATCTAAAAAATAATAAAGTTGAGAAATAAATTTAAAGCTTTAATGTCAGCAAAGAATTAGTTTGGTCACCAACGCGGTTCTATTTATAATTTTTGCAAAAATAATGAGATATAATATGACTTCCAACCCTAAAATCACAAAAATTCCAAATATTGGTTTTTGGAATGAGCGAGTTGATCTTGCTGCTAGTTTTCGCTGGGCAGATCGTTTGAACTTTAGTGAAGCTGTCGCCAACCACTTTTCTTTAGCAATAAATGATGCGGGAACAAAGTTTTTAATGAACCCAAACCAATCACATTTTCAAAGGATCAAAGCAAGTGACTTACTCCTGGTTGATGCGGACGATTCAGAGACAATGAACCAGCCCGGAGCACCAGACCCAACTGCCTGGGGTCTTCACGGTAGTCTTCATAGACATTGCCCACACGCAAGGTGCGCAATGCACGTTCATTCAACCCACGCTACAGTACTGGCATCTCTAGAAAATAGTAATATTTTACCAATCGATCAAAATACTGCTGCTTTTTATAATCGGTATGTTATCGATAATAACTATGGCGGACTTGCATTCGAGAAGGAAGGAGAGCGCTGTGCTAAATTATTTCATGATCCTAAGATAAAAGTCATGATTATGGGAAATCATGGAATTCTAATCATAGGATCATCCGTTGCCGACACTTTCAATAGACTGTACTATTTTGAAAAGGCGGCCGAAACCTATATAAGGGCTTTACAAACTGGACAAAAGTTACGGATTTTGTCTAACGAAATTGCTGAAAAAACTGCCTCAGAAATGGATGGATTTCCAGAACAGGCAAAAAAACATCTATCAGAGCTGAAAGCTATCTTAGATTTTGAAAATTCTGATTATGCTTCTTAAAATCTTATAATCTAAAACAAAACAACATTATCTATATCGTAAATTCACTTGAAATAAGCGTAAACTTTAATAATTTGTGTTTTATAACATTTTAAAATGGCAAGATTATCGTGGTACATCCGTTTTCTTGTAAATTAGGTACTTGATCCACGGATCTTGGCTGGAAAGGTGCCCCCACACAGATATTTTGAATGCAATTATGGAAATCAAGAAATGCCCTGGGATCGTTTTTATGAAACTTTTCATAATGGCTCAGAAGGTTCAACAATCAACACTAGGTTACGGAAAAAGAAGCACTCTAGTTGACTTTATTTAATGGAAATTGGATGACGCCTTACTCTATCACACCCTGATTTTCACCTAATTGACCCCTATGCAATAAAAAGTGATCAAGTAAGATACAGGCCATCATAGCCTCTCCAACAGGAACTGCCCTTATACCAACGCAGGGGTCATGACGTCCCTTAGTTATAATATTTGTAGCTTCTCCCGACGTAGTTATAGTTTGACGACTTTTCAGTATTGAAGATGTTGGTTTTACAGCAAACCTACAAACAATATCAGCCCCATTTGAAATTCCACCTAAAATACCACCAGAATTATTTGTTTTATATTCTGGACCATTTGGCCCCATTTCAATTTCATCAGCGTTTGCCTCACCAGTCAGCATCGCTGCAGACATTCCTTCGCCTATTTCTACACCTTTAACAGCATTAATAGACATCATACCAGCTGCGATGTCGGTATCAAGCTTGGCATAAATTGGTGCGCCTAAGCCAGATGGAACATCTGATGCTACAATTTCTATTATTGCACCTACAGAATTTCCAGACTTTCGCAACTCATCTAAATATAGTGCAAACTGCTTTGCAGCTAATTTGTTAGGAGCCCAAAAAGGGTTTTTTTCAATTTCATTAATATCTATATCAGCTCTATTGATTTTATGCTTACCCATTTGCAACATATATCCAGTAATTATTAATTTTGGCATTATATTCTTAAGTACTGCCCTCGCAACACCACCAGCAGCCACACGAGCAGCAGTTTCTCTAGCAGATGAACGTCCTCCACCTCGATAATCTCTATTACCATATTTAGTAAAATACGTTATGTCAGCGTGCCCAGGTCGGAACTTATCTTTAATATCAGAATAGTCTTTTGAACGTTGATCAGTATTCCGAATGATTAATTGTATTGGCATACCTGTAGTTTTACCTTCAAAAACTCCTGATAGTATTTCTACTTTATCAGCCTCTTTTCTTTGTGTCGTATATTTGTTTCTGCCTGGCTTTCTTTTATCAAGCCAAGTTTGCAGCATATCGTTGCTTAATAATATATTAGAAGGGCACCCATCAATTGTAGCGCCCAAAGCCTCTCCATGGCTCTCACCCCATGTAGTCACTCTAAAAAAATGGCCAAAGGTATTAATGGACATGGTAACTCCTAATAAAATCGAACTAATTTTCAGTTACTATAATATAGTTTTCTAATATTTATGGAATACCCGAATTAATTGAACTATTCAAAATTAAAAAACTGACTAATTAAGAAAATTAAATCGTTTTTTGTTAAATCAATCTTCACTCTAATAGAATCCACAAAATTTAAATATTTTAGAAGATGATCCTTAAAGTACGGAAATATATCGGCCAGTAATTCGCCATAGACGTAAATGAAAAATAATATGGTAGCTAAAATCACCGATGAACAGAAGCCCACCCAAAATTCTTTATTAGAAAGTAAGTCTAAAAATCTTATATCTTTAGATTTATCTAAATCATTCAAATTTAACAAATGGTTTTCATTTTGATTCTGTTTTTTATTTCTGCGAGGTGGTTTCTTTAGCTGCGCATTAAACTCCGCCTCCTCACGTAAAATCTTTAATACTTCAGAATCTGTCAACGGCACCTTTTGGATGGCACTTGATCGCTCCAAAAAAGGATTGCTGCCTATACTTGATTTATCAATAAAGATCTCAATCCATTGATGTTTGCAATTAATACACTTAATATTTTGCTTCTTATCTAGAAATAAATTGGTATTTATAAAATAAGATTCTTCGCAATTTGGACACACGATTTTCATAAAAAACTTTCTGAAAATTAATTAGTCATGCGAATTACTTAGCAGATTTTTTAATATAATGGCACTAAAAGATTAGAAGATTCTAGATATTCTTTAATCAAATTAATGGTATGCATTCAGAGGATAACTAGCTATCTTCTAGAAATAACAAAATGATACTAATAAGTACAAAGGTTAACTAAAAATGCGCTTAGTTATTCAATACGTTTTTTCTGTAATATTTATCATACAAATGTATTTAATGATGGTTTTAGTTACAGTTTTCTTTACGCCCATAGTTCTGTTTAGGGGTGACTTAAGCATGACGGCTATAAATACATGGTGTGGTTGGGTAAAATTTACTGCAAAACTATTAGTTGGAATAAAAACAGAGGTACGCGGGATTATACCTGATGATGAAGTCTTAATTATTTCTAAGCATCAATCTTTTTTAGACATAATAATGATTGTATCTGCATTAAATCAGCCTAAATTCATAATGAAAAAGGAAATATTGATAACTCCAATAATTGGCTTTTGGGCAAAAAAAATTGGTTGCATCCCTATTGATAGAGGTAAAAAAGGAGCCGCCATCAAAGAAATGGTGAAAGCTGTACACATGAGTAGCAAAAAGAAACCAGGTCAACTAATTATCTTTCCCCAAGGCACGCGAGTAGCTCCGAAAGCTCAAGCGCCTTATAAAATTGGCTCAGGAGTATTATACTCTGAATTGAATCAAGATTGTGTGCCAGTAGCTACTAATGTTGGAATGCTATGGCCTAGAAGCAGTATTTTAAGAACACCAGGATCAGCGGTAATTGAATTTCTACCTAGGGTTAAAAGTGGCCTAGATATTAAGGAATTCATGGACTTAATTGAAAATAATATAGAGCAAGCATCAGATAACTTAATGAATGAAGTTAATTAAAAAGATCAAACTAGTTTTTTATTTTCCATTTTTCTTTATCAATTTGAAGAAATGCCTCAATTCCAGCGGTGGCAATTATATGGCACTTTCCAGACATTGTATCAGAAATATTTAACCCACCCTCTACTACAGTTACCATTATCTTTCCTCGAGGCAACTCAAGCGCCACTAACCGTTTATCCACCAACTCAGGCTCTTTTACAGCAATCGTGACATTAACAATCATTTTTCCATGATTGATATTTAAACTTGAAAATAGTGTTAATGATGAATGATGCAGCGCATCTTGTACTGCTCTGCATGCTGCCTTCGTATAATCTTCACCATAAAGATCATTACCCATCCCCATTTCTAAAATTAATCGTGTCATTTTTTTTCTCAATATCAAAGGACACCTCAATTCCCACATTAGCGATAACAGTTATGCCATCGCCATTAGGTTTAAGAATATCCAAGCCGCCTTTAACAACCTTAATATTCGGTTTCCCATAAGGAAAAGTCGATTCCAAAGTATCCATATCTACTAATTGTGGTTTTTGAACTCCTACTGTTACATCAATTAACATATCATTTTTTTAAAACCAAAAACTTCAGCAGCGTTAATGGAATTGCGCCATAAAGCGTCTCTTAATGCTCTTTCGGAAGCTTTAGTATAATTACCTTTACGTAAAGAGCTACCCATTCCAAATTCTACTAAAATTCTTTTTTTAGTCATCGTCTCTCCCTGTAAACACATAATCTATCTAAAAATTGACAACTTTCCAACCATTTTAGATTTGCATATAATAGTAAAAACTATATTGGGTGGAAATAATGACTATTAACCAAAAAATCACTGCATTAAGAAAGTTATTGGATCAATATGATATTGATGCTTTTCTAATCCCGAGAGCAGATGAACATCAAAGTGAATATGTAGCAAAGTCTGATGAACGCGTTCGATATATTAGTGGTTTTACTGGATCAGCCGGAACTATATTGGTTACTAAAAATAATGCAGCCCTCTTTACAGATGGCCGTTATACCATTCAAGCAACACGCCAAATCAATAAAGAAATATTTGAGCTGTGTCATATTACCAAATACCCAATTGATAATTGGATATTAGATAATTTATCTGATGGATCTAAGATAGGGATTGATCCAAAACTACATACACCGAAGCAAATTAAAAATATTAGTTCGAAAATCTCTAAAAAAAATATTGTTTTTGTGTCACAAGAAAATAATTTACTGGACATGATCTGGGAAAAGCAACCCAGGCCACCTTTGGGCAAAGTCATTCCACATAACACAATTTATTCAGGAAAATCTTCCAAAGCAAAACGTGCGCTTATTACTAATTCATTAAATCAGATGAATATCAATGCCATACTCATATCAGCACCGGAAAATTTATGTTGGGTCTTCAATTTAAGAGGAAATGACGTTCCAATGACACCCATAGCTTTTGGATACGCTATTGTTGAAGAAAATGGTAATACAAATCTATTTATAAACATGGAAAAATTAAGTAATGCTATATTAATTGAAATTAAAAATGACAAAATGATTACCCTTCACGAACCGTCTCAACTACCCAATATTTTTAAAAAACTTTCTGATAAAAAAATATTATTTGATGAGGAAACCGCTAATATTGCACTTATCCAGCAAGCAGAACAATCAGATATAAAACCATGCATTCAAACAGATCCAATTTATCTTATGAAAGCGCAAAAAAATGAAATTGAGTTAAATGGTATTAGGTCTGCTCACCTGCGAGATAGTACTGCAGTAATTAAATTTATAAGATGGTTTCAGGAGTCCGATCTAACTAGTCTAAACGAATGGTCGGTGGCAATGCGTCTTCAATCAGAAAGAGAAAAGTTAGACCTATATCAAGGTGCAAGTTTTCCAACCATATCTGCAACTGGCAAAAACGCAGCTGAAGCACATTACCAGCTCAATAAGGATACAGCAAAGCAACTTTCAGATGGTCAACTTTTTCTATTTGATAGCGGTGGTCAATATTTGGACGGCACAACTGATATAACTAGAGTTTTGGCAGTTGGTAATCCAACGGCCGAAATGAAATTTAATTACACTTTAGTGCTCAAGGGACACATTGCCATTCATTTGGCTAAATTTCCCAATGGAACTACTGGACAGCAATTAGATCCATTAGCTCGCCAATTTCTATGGTCAGAAGGATTAGACTATGATCATGGCACAGGGCATGGTGTGGGGCACTACCTCTCAGTTCATGAAGGACCTCAGCGCATATCCAAAACATCCAACGTTCCTCTAGAAACTGGTATGATCTTATCAAATGAACCAGGTTTTTATAAAGAAAATTTTTATGGAATTAGAATTGAAAATCTGATGGTAGTTCAGGAAATACGAAAATCAGTGCTAAATCCTAAAAAATCAATCTATGGATTTGAAACCCTAAGCTTCGTGCCGTATGATACCCGTTTAATAAACAAGGGCCAATTAGATGAACAGGAAATTAATTGGATAAATAGTTATCATTTAGAAATTATAGAAAAAATCTCGCCATTACTCGACTTACAGGATAAAAAATTTCTTCAGTCTATTGCGACAACGATATAAAAATTTTATCCAAAGTTCAAATTAACTGAACCGAAGTCAGAAAAATCTGCTAAAATATTAGTTCCTGTGGGGCATTCAATTGGACGAATAAACGATCCTGATAGTACAACATCACCTTTTCGAATCTTCTCATCATATTTTGCTAAACGTTCCGATAACCAAGAAATTCCCATAACTGGATCATTCAGAACTCCAGCGCCTAAACCCGTTTCTTCAACTTCATCATCTTTAGAAACAATTGCTCCTACCCACCTTAAATCAATATCTTTTGGATCGTGCTTTTCATTACCTAAAACTACTCCAGCGTTTGAAGCATTATCCGAAATAGTATCCAAAACAATCCTGGTTTGTCCTGTTTTAGGATCAGATCGAAAAATTCTAGTATCAAGGATTTCTATTGAAGGGCATACATATTCAGTTGCAGACAAAACATCCGAACGCGAGGCTTTTCCACTTAGGTCAGACTTCATTACAAATGCAATTTCTGCCTCAATACGTGGTTGAATAAATCTATCGGCTGGAATAGTTGATCCATTTTCAAAAACCATATCAGACAAGAGAACACCACTATCAGGAATATCAATATTTAATGCGTTTTGCATAGCTTTTGAAGTTAATCCTATTTTCCATCCGATTACGCTACGTCCTGCTAAAACCTTATTCTTTATCAATAAAGATTGAATCGCATATGAATCAGCCATATTAATTTTAGGGTATTTTAGCGATAATAGTCCAATTTGTTTTCTATTCTCATCAGCTTCAAATAAGGCCTTTGCTGCTTCAACATGCTCTTCAGGTGTCATGCTTCATCCTTAACTTCATTCTTCAAGATACCAACACCACTGGCCTCTACTTCAACTACGTCGCCAGGCTTTAGCCATTTTGGTGGATCAAAACGAGCTCCCGCTCCAGTAGGTGTTCCTGTAATGATAACATCACCAGGAACTAAGGTTACAAAAGTACTTATATAATTAATGATATAATCAAACGAGAAAATCATACGATCAGTATTATCTTTCTGACGAACCTCGCCATTTACTCTTGTCACGAGCTCGATATTCTTCAATTGCTCTTTGGATTCAAATGGAATTATCCACGGTCCAATTGCGCCTGAGCTTTCAAAATTCTTACCTTGTGTAACATTAAACTTAGCATGCCGCACCCAGTCACGTATGGTTCCTTCGTTACTCAATGTTATAGCAGCAATATGGTCAAATGCATTTTCTTGAGCAATATGCCGACCCTCTTTGCCTATTATCAAAACAACTTCACCCTCATAATCTAATTGTTCGGAAATTTTTGGCTTAATAATTGAACATTCATGGCCAACAAAGGTTTTTGCAAATCTTATAAATAGCGATGGATAGGAAGGTGCAGCTTTTCCATCCTTATATTCGGCATTACGATCTGGGTAATTCACACCTACACAAATGATTTTTTCTGGTCTAGTTATTGGTATTTCGTAAACTATATCTTCATCTTTATGTGTTATCGACTTTCCCTCACTTGCAATCTCTAGGCTCTTCAATCCACTATTTTCAATTACTTCTCTTAATGTTGGCCAATTTGGAAAGTCAGGTGATAGAGCAATCATTCCTCCCGAAACCTTAGCTCCATAAAAAATTTCATTATTTATTTTGTAAGTTGCAAATTTCATATTAATGGTCCGGTGCTATTATTGGTTGCGCTTTAAGATCAGGCGAACGTACAGATATATCTTCAAAATGTGTTCCTTCTTCAAACCAAGAACGTGGAGCTGGCGCTCCCCATAAAGTTTGTCTTTGTGGATCTGTTAAACTCCATCTGATTGCCTCATGATCTGGATCAATGGTTTGATAATCAGAGCAATAAATTTCTATCCGGTGTCCATCAGGATCAAAAATATATAAGAAAAATGCGTTAGAAATACCATGCCTGCCTGGGCCTCTTTCAATATTGTCAACATATCCAGTAGATGCCATCAAATCCAATAAATCTATAATATTAAGGGGTGTTGGCACCCAAAACGCTACGTGATGCATCCTTGGACCGATGCCGTTTGTAAAAGCAATATCATGAACTCCACCTTTTCTGTGCATCCAAGCGGCCCATACCGATCCACTTTCATCGTCTTCCGTATACTCTGTTACTCTAAAACCAAAATCATTGTAAAAATTTAAACTACTATCAACATTTGGTGAAAAACAATTGAAGTGATCAATTCTTAAAGGCTTAACACCTTTATACAGACTGTATTGTTGATGTATCGTCTCCAACCTATCCATTTCATAATAAAACTCGATAGGAATGCCATTATTATCAGATGTTAACAACGTTCTACCTTGATAGGGCCTCGTTACCCAACTCGTCTTGCGCCCCTTATTTTTAAAATATATTTCCGCCTTATCCAAATCTTTTTCAGAGAACGTTTTAAAACCTAACACTTTCACATCAGCTTTCTCACTTTCTCGTAAAATGACACTGTGGTGGCCACGTTCTTCCATCGCTCGCAAATAAACAGCTTTTTGGTCTTCATCAGTGATCTGTAATCCCAAAATTTCTGAATAAAACTTTTTTGATGCATTAAGATCTTTGACACCATACTCTACATGACTAATTCGCAAGGTATCAAAAGGTGGATATAAAACTGGTTTTGGAATTGGCAAGTTATCCTCCTAATTTTGTAATTTTATGTCCTGTTGTAGCAAAACTAATATTCTTGGTCTCCATGTAAAAATCAAAAGACCAATCTCCTCCATCTCTTCCTATGCCAGAAGATTTAACACCCCCAAAGGGTGTGGGAAGATGACGAACATTCTCCGAATTCACCCATATCATGCCAGCTTCCATTGATTGGCTGAATTGAAATGCCCGGGTTACATTATTAGTCCAAAGATAACCAGCTAATCCATATTCACTTTCATTAGCTATCTCCAAGGCTTCTTGCTCCGAATTGAAGGAGATTACTACAAGTACTGGTCCAAATATTTCTTCCTTTGCTATTCGCATCTCTCGAGTAACATCCGTAAAGATCGTTGGAGCAATATATGGACCACCACCAGGACCATCAACGGGTCCACCAGTTAATAAAGTTGCACCTTCTTTTTTTCCAATTTCAAAATACTCCTTTACCTTTTCTTCGTGAATTGGATGTATAAGAGGCCCCATAATTGTATCAGGATCTAAAGGATGACCAATTTTAATCCTTTTCGCTTTTTCAAGTATCATTTGGACAAATTTTTCTCTTACCGATTCTTCAACCAGCAATCTTGAAGACGAAGTGCACCGCTCACCATTCAGTGAATAAATCATAAAGACTACGGCATCAGCCGCTCGTTCTAAATCTGCATCCTCAAACACAACAACAGCATTTTTCCCACCTAATTCAAAATGCACTCTTTTTAAAGTATCAGAACCTTGTTTCATTATCATTGAGCCAGTTGCACTTTCTCCAACAAAAGAAATTGCCTTAATTTCAGAATGTTCTGTAATGAGCTTACCTGCTTCTTCACCATATCCATTTATAGTGTTCCAAACGCCTTTAGGCAGTCCGGCGGATTCTGCTATTTCGACCAAAATTTTTGCCGTCAAAGGGGAAAGCTCTGCTGGTTTATGAACGATCGTACATCCTGCTGCCAAAGCAGGAGCTATTTTCCAAGTCGATAGCATAAATGGAGTATTCCATGGCGTAATTATACCAACCGGTCCTATGGGATATCGCATAGTAATATTTGTTTGCGAATTGGTAAATGTAGATTCTCCGTCTCCACCATATGGGGCTTGGTCAGCAAAAAATCTAAAATTCGCAGCACCTCTTAGTGCTGCCTTAGACATAAACTTCAACGATTGCCCGGTATCAACTGATTCAATTAATGCTATTTCATCAGCTCTACTTTCAATCCCATCTGCAATTGAGTGCAAAATCTTTTTTCTATCTTGACCTGACATTGAAGACCATTTTGGAAACGACTTTCGCGCAGCAGCCACGGCTAAATCAACATCATGTTTCTGGCTCCTTGCTACATTACAAATTAACTTAAGGTCGATAGGTGAAATATTTTCAAAAACTTCACCAGCCAAAGCAGGTTCACTTTTTCCATCAATGTGGTTCAAAACTCCTGTCTCTTTAAATTTGTTCAAAAAAGTAGAAACTTTTTCCATATTTTTTTTAAGTTCTAACATACTGTTTTACTTTATCCTTATTTCAACTATGAATTTTCAGAAAGTCTCTTATGAATTGGATTGGATTTCCAACTCATCTCTGAGTTTATTTCAACAATTTCTAATGCTAATGCCAAAAAACCTGTTTTCAAAAGCTTTTCAACTTTAGATTCTAATACAGACATTAATAATTTACCTGTTTTTTCTTTTTTATCAAAGCTCCGTCCTACACCCATGCGTAGCACCATGTCTATAAAACCATTATTTACATGACCATCTGCTATCGAATAATATTCAACAGAATAGGCCTTAACTCGGATCCCCGCCTTAGGAAAAATATCCTGCCCGTGCATCGCAAGCCTAAGGGCATTACAAATATCATTGAAATCTATATGATTTTCTAAATTTGCCGAATATTGTAATGTTAAATATGCCAAAGCTTGCTCTTTTTTCTTTAACATGTTAAATAAATGCATCAATGTCAAGGAACAACATGAAAGATAAAGAAGAAATAAATCGCTCTCTGGCTATCACTCTTTTAAGAAGTCGAGAAGCTGTCATGGATCGGTTTCGACCTATGTTAGCCTCAGCAAAAATAACTGAACAGCAATGGAGAGTGCTTAGGGGTCTTAATGAGCATGGAGAGGTCGAAGCTGGAAAATTAGCTTATATCGCTTGTATTTTACCCCAAAGTTTAAGTCGAATTGCTCGAAATTTTGAAAAGAAAAACCTCATTTTCATGAAAAATGATCCAAATGACGCACGAAAAACTTTGCTATCCTTGACACATAATGGAAAAATTTTGATGAACAGGGCAACAATAGATAGTAAAAAAATATACTCAGAACTAATAGATGACTTTGGTAAAGAAAATTTAGAAAAATTATTGGAAAAATTAAATTTATTACAATCTTCACTAAATGTGAAATCTAGATGAAATCTATATTTTTTTTAATAATTCGATAAATCTCCCACGAGCTGCCGGTATTTTTCTATTGCCAAGTGCAGGAGCTACTTTATTTTCTAGAAAGTACCCTGTGACATTTAAACCTTGAATCTTGTCCTCAATATTCTCATCAAAACCTAAAAGGCTTCTTGGTAAAGGTAGTAATCTTTTAGACCAATCACCAGCGCCCTCCATACTCACTGCACTTCCTGATTTGGGAGAGATATAATTCAAATTATTAGTAGATCCCATGACAGCGCACTGGGAAAGATCCAAACCAAAGCCTAGTTCTTCAAGTAAAACCATCTCCCAATGCAAATAATTTAAAAGCCAATCAGTTTTAGATGTGAGTAAATTTAATAAGTTACGAGTGTTTTCAAATAATTTCACATGGTTTTCCCGTTCTGGAAGTGTAAAATTTAACAAACTACATATTGAAGATAGACCAGATAATGCAAATCTATCCATCATAATGGACGAAGCTCTACTTTTAACCAAATCAACAGAAAAACTTCCTAAATGTTCTTCTAACCTTGCTTTCCAATGCGCATCTAAATCATTACCAAGTTGAAGTATTGGGTTTAACCTTCGAGATGAGCCTCCTCGAACAACTCCCAAATGCCTTCCTCGGTTTTCAAAAAATATTTCAACAATAACTGAGTTTTCACCATAACGACGAACACCAATTAATATTCCCTCTTCACGCCATTCCATAATAAAAGTTTATCCTGATAACCCTTCTTCGGTAAGCAAATTTCTTCCAGCCCGATCCTCAACTTCAATCACCCAAAGATCCTGATCAATCTCTTTTTGCTTTAACAAACTATTTTCGACCACAGTGTCAATTCCCGAAACCAGAACATCCCAACGCCATTTATCTAATTCAAAGTTATATGTTTTATAGTAACTCGTTGCATGCCCGTCCAACGTATTAACCTTAATTACTACTGCGCCAGACACTATATCCCCTTTTTTAGTTATAAAGGCTGGGATTTCTTTTAATCTTAATCGCTTTAAATACGCAGATATCCAAAATTCTGTGGTTAACCTGGTCACAAATCACCATCGTTAAAGCTTAACCCCATTTCCGAATAACGATCCTTTTCATCAAGCCATTTTGGTCTAACTTTTAATTGGCAAAACAAATGTACTTTTTTTTCTAAGAAAATTTCCATTTCCTTTCGGGCGGCCATATTTATGGATTTAATAGTGGCCCCATTTGGGCCTAAAATAATTCCTTTGTGCCCATCTCGAGCCACATAAATTAATTGATCTATCTTTACTGATCCATCTAAACGCTCCTCCCAACCTTCTGTCTCGACAGTTAATTGATATGGTAACTCTTGATGTAACCTGAGAGTCAATTTTTCTCTCATAATTTCAGCCATGATCATCCTCAAGGGTAGATCAGCTATTTGATCCTCAGGATAAAGCCATGCTTCAGTAGGCAGCTGTCCTGCTAGCCATTCTTTTAAATTTTGGACGCCATGACCTCTTTTGGCAGAAATTAAAAACGTTTTTTCAAACTCATATTCCTCATTAATTTCTCTTGTCAATTCAAGCAATTCTTCTGATTTAACCCGATCTATTTTATTAATTGCCAAAGCTACTGTAATAGGGAAGTTGTTAAATTCTCCTAATTTTTTTAGATTCTCCTTAACGCCATCAGTAACTCCTCTGTTTGCTTCTATAAGAAACACAATAATATCAGCATCTACCGCACCACTCCAAGCTGCCTTTACCATCGCACGATCAAGCCGCCTTTTTGGTTTAAATAACCCTGGAGTATCTACAAATATGATTTGACTATCACCCAGAATAGACACCCCCCTTATTCGTGTTCGAGTAGTTTGAACCTTATGTGTAACGATAGAAATTTTTGTTCCAACCATATAATTAAGCAGGGTTGACTTACCAGCATTTGTCTCACCAATTAGGGCAACGAACCCACAAGACTTTTTATTATCCATTTAATACCTTTTCTAAAAGAGCTTTAGCTGCAGCTTGCTGCGCATTCTGTTTTGAAGAAGATGACGCTATCGCAGTCTCACCAGAATCTATACGTACTTCAATTGTAAATATAGGTCCATGATCTGGTCCACTTCTAGAAAGCTCCGTATAGATTGGAGTAGCATATTTCAAAGATTGCGCCCATTCTTGCAAAGCTGTTTTTGCATCCCTTGCATCTTCTTTAGCTTGTTGAACGTGAGCTTTCCACAACCGATCTATTAAAACCTTCGTAGTTTCAAAGTTTGAATCCAAATAAACTGCTGCTAAAATTGCTTCCATTGCATCCCCAAGTATCGCCTGCTTACTACGACCACCAGACAACATTTCAGATCGTCCGAGACGAATTACTGGACCTAAATCAAGAGACTCAGCGATAGATGCACATGTCTCTTTTCTGACTAAAGAATTAAACCGTGGAGCTATTTTTCCTTCAGAAGCTTCTTTATCACGAGCTAATAAAATTTCAGCAATAGCCAAACCTAAAACCCGATCGCCAAGAAATTCCAATCTTTGATTATCAGGCCTTGTAGAAGAAGATAAGGACGGGTGCGTAAGAGCTTCAATTAATAAATGGACATTATCAAATTGATACCCAAGTCTTGTACAAAAATTTTTCAAATCAGAAGAAAGTTTCATTAAATTTATTCTCCACGAAAAAGTTAATTAATTGCTTTAAAATACCTATTTGACCGCCATGTCCAAAAATACAAAATTGACTTTCCTGCTGAAGAAAACACAACTCGATCAGCTCGACCGATTATATTTTCCAGTGGTACAAAACCAATCCCGCGTGGTTTTCTAACTCTGCTATCAGAAGAATTATCCCGATTATCACCCATGAAAAAATAATGTCCTTCAGGTACTGAATAAATGCCGGTATTATCTAACAATTGGCCTGAAGAAATATTTAACACACTGTGAATTACTCCATTAGGTAATTCAGCTTTGAATTTTTCCTTAGTACAAACACCACCTTGTGCAGTTGGTTTTGAGCACGCAGGTCGACTACTTTGCATTGGACCCTGTATTTCATTTAATTCTTTAAATAGGCCATCATTAATAACTGGCACCTTAATGTCATTAATAAATAAATGCCCATCCTTCATTTGTATTTTTTCTCCTGGTAACCCAACTAATCTTTTTATGAAATCTGCTCCAGTAGTCGGATGTTTAAAAACCACAACATCACCTCTTTGAGGTTCTTTTGATAGGATACGACCTGAAAACAGGCACAACGACCACGGGCAAGAATGTTTAGAATAACCATATGCCATTTTATTCACAAACAAAAAATCCCCAATAAGCAATGTATCTTTCATTGATCCAGACGGTATCCAATAAGGTTGGAAAAACAGCGTCCTTATCAAGCCAGCTAATAATAGGGCCCAAACGAGAGTCTTAATAGTATCTACAAAACCTTCAGTCTTTTTTTTCTTTGAGAACATTCTTTTTCCTAATCAGTTATGTTTTCTAACAAGCAAATTTAAACACGTTAAATTAACTTTATATTTTCACTTTTGGTAGTGCTTCAATTACTACAAACGCCTGTGCCCAGGGATAATCATCTGTCAAAGTTAAATGTATAATTGCATCATGTTCGACAGGCGTTATCGTCTCCAACCTTTTTTCAGCCGAGCCAGTAACTTTCATGCAAGGCTGTCCAGTTTTTAAATTTGTAACTTGCATTTCTTTCCAAGAAATACCCATACGCAACCCAGTACCAAGGGCCTTAGAGCATGCTTCCTTTGCCGCCCACCTTTTCGCGTATGTTTCAGCAGGAATCTTCCGACTGTTTGCTTTTTGCTGTTCAATGCTAGTAAATACTCTGTTTCGGAATCTATCTCCAAAACGATCAAGCGTTCCCTGTATTCTAGCTATATTAGCCAGATCTGATCCAATACCAATAATCATTTTAAAATTCTAACAAACCTCAATTAATAGTTATATTTTCTCGAGCTTCTTTTATTAAGAATTTCATTTCTTTTATAGCCGCTTTCATACCGCAGAAGATACTTTCCCCAACTAAGAAGTGTCCGATGTTTAGCTCATGTAATTCACAAATAGATGCAATTGGTGTTACCGTATCATAAGTTAAACCGTGGCCTGCATGAACTTCTAATCCTAAATCATTTGCATATTTTGCCATACTTTTCAATCTTTGCAGCTCTTCATCTCGCTCTTTATTACGGCTTTCTGATTGCAAATCACAATAAGCACCTGTGTGTAGCTCTACCACTTGCGCGCCAACTCTAAAAGCAGCATCAATTTGGCGTTGTTCCGCTGCCAAAAAGATAGAAACCCTGCATCCAGCATCCCTGAGTGGCGATATAAACTTTGCTAATCTGTTTTGGTCTTTCGCAACATCTAAACCTCCTTCAGTTGTGATTTCCTCTCTTTTTTCTGGTACCAAGCAAACCGCATTAGGACAGTATTTCAACGCTATTTTCTGCATTTCATTAGTCGCAGCCATTTCAAAATTCAATGGTATTTTTAACTCCCGCATTAGAGCATCTATATCTTGATCACCTATATGCCGCCTGTCTTCTCTTAAATGAGCAGTTATTCCATCTGCTCCAGACTCTTCAGCTAATAATGCTGCACGAGTGGGGTCTGGGTAAACTCCACCACGTGCATTTCTTACCGTGGCCACATGGTCAATATTCACTCCAAGCCGAATATTTTGTTTCATTTATTTTTCCTTATCTTCACTTTCTAAAGCACTTTTCACTTTTACAGCACGTTCTTTCAATATTTCCCATTTTTGTTTCAATCTACCTTTTCTTCGATTTTGATATATCGAAATTATAGGCACAGAGCCAATATAAAATAACAGCCCAAATATAAAACCGGGTATCAAGCCTCCAACAAGATAAGGAAATAAAAATATATTAATAAATTCATAAATATTGCTCCATAAAATATTTATGAACTCAAATGTCTCATTCCAGCTAGAAATCTTTGAATTAAAAATACTTTTTAAATTCTCAAATATTTCGTACATCACCTCATTAAATGAATTTCTAGAACTCTTAAATTCAGCATCACTAAAATCTCTTCCCAACAAAAATGTTCCCAATCGCAAACTGCCCCAACTGATAAATGGAAATGTTAGAGGGTTTCCAAAGAATGTTGCCAAAATTGCTGCAAGAAAATTACCCCTGATTATGAATGCAATAATTGCTGCAAGAAAAAAATGAAAGCCAAAAAAAGGTGTGAAGCAGACGAATACACCAGCAGCAATGCCCCTTGAAACTTTATGAGGAGAGTCCTTGATACGGCTCAATCTGTGGCCCAAATAACTTAATGCTCTACTCCAACCACCTTTAGGGTAAAGTAACCGCCGCATGCTCTGCCACCAACCTAATTTGTGTTTTCGCCTAAAAACCAATTATTCTCTCTCTAAAATCTAAATTTATTTAGCTAAATCTCTATGTCTTATCACTTCGGCAACATCGGTATCAGCATTTAGCGATGTAACAACATTATGTAGATGCTTTACATCTCGTACTTCAATTGAGACTTCTATTTTGTAAAAATCTGGATGTTTCTCTACAAAACGCATATCAGAAATATTGGCGTTTTGCTCTCCAATCAATGTACAAATACGCCCTAATACACCTGCATCATTACCAATAGTAATATTTATTAAAACTTCGTTTAATGCCTGATGGGTACCTTCGGACCAATGCAAGTCAATCCATCGATCTTGGATCTGATCATAAACTGCCAGCCTATCGCAATCGATAGTGTGGATCATAACGCCCTTGCCTTTTGTTAAGATACCAACAATCCGCTCTCCTGGTAGAGGTTCACAGCAACTAGAACGTTGCGCATTTTGATCAGACATTAAACCTATAATTGCTTTTGAAGGTTCAATCTCATCAATTGGTTTTTTTCTTGTTATCTCTGGATATAATGCCTCAACAACTTGCGTGCCCGTCAATTCAGCACTTCCCAGTGAAACTAAAACATCATCTGCTGTTTTTAAGGCAAACATTTTAGCCACTGTTAGCAGAGCCTTATTCGTGGGTCTTTTTCCAACATTTTCAAAAGCGACTCGAGCAAACTCTTTACCTAACCGGAGGAAGTTTTCCCTATTTTCTGTTTTTAAAGATCGCCTAATGGCTGCTTTTGCCCGACCAGTAACCGCGACATCTCTCCAAGCAGCTTGGGGTTTCTGCCCTTTGGCAGTTATAATTTCGACAGATTGTCCATTTCTCAAGCTGGTCCATAAAGGGACTCTTTTGCCATCAACCTTCACTCCAACGCAACCATCACCAATTCTAGTATGAATGTTATATGCAAAATCTAACGGAGTTGCGCCCCTTGGAAGCTTAATCACATCACCTTTGGGCGTAAAACAAAAAACCTGATCCGCAAACATTTCTAATTTTACATGTTCAAGAAATTCTTCTTGATCTTCAGAATTGTTAAAACTGTCTGTAATCTCACTAATCCAAACAAAAGGATCTACTGCAAATTTATTTACAGAACGTTCACCTTCTCGATAGGACCAATGAGCTGCCACACCAGTTTCTGCTACTTGATGCATTTCCTTCGTTCTAATTTGAACCTCAACTATTTTTCCATCACGTCCAGAAACGGCCGTGTGCAGCGATCTATAGCCATTGCTTTTGGGTTGACTTATATAATCTTTAAAACGTCCAGGGACTGCTCGCCATCTTTGGTGTATAGCACCAAGCGCTCTATAACAATCAACCTCATCTTTAGTAATAATGCGAAACCCATAGATATCTGATAATCTTGAAAATCCTTCTTGCTTCTCTTCCATTTTACGCCAGATAGAATAAGGTTTTTTTTCACGGCCATTCACTTCGCCAGTTATTTCATATGTTTTCATAGCCTTGCGAATATCATCAGCAATCTTTGTGATTACATCACCAGATTTATTTCGGAGAGAAACGAACCTCCTCATTATTGAGCTTCTTGCTTCAGAATTTAAAACTCTAAAAGATAGATCCTCTAATTCTTCTCGAATAAATTGCATGCCCATTCTACCAGCCAAAGGCGCATAAATATCCATTGTTTCCCTAGCTTTTATAAGCTGCTTTTTAGGATCCATATGCTTAATGGTTCTCATATTGTGTAACCTGTCAGCCAATTTGACCAAAAGAACTCGAAGATCTTTTGACATAGCAAGTAATAATTTCCGAAAATTCTCTGCTTGTTCACTCTCCACAGAGCCAAGCTCTAAATTTGTAAGTTTGGTTACTCCATCCACTAATTCAGCTATTTCTTCATTAAAATTTTCTTTGATATCAGAAAAGGTAGATTTCGTGTCCTCGATAGTGTCATGCAAAAGCGCTGTTATTAACGTAGCATCATCCATGTGCTGCTCTGCCAATTGCATAGCAACTGCGAAGGGATGCGTAAAATAAGGTTCACCAGATCTTCTTGATTGACCTTCATGCATTTGCTCCGCGTAACTAAATGCCCGTCGGATAAGTTTTTCATCGGTTCGTGGATTGTAACTCTCGGTTAACTCAACGAGCTTTTCTACACTTATCAATTGCTCTCCTTTTCAACCCTTTAAGGACGATAGGAAGCTAAAGTTAACGTATTTCCTGAGCTTCCATTAAGGCTCTCAACAAGTTTTCCTCTGACATATCATCACTAGGTTTATCTTGCTCTACACCCATTAAAAG
>Ga0206679_10000531_pt1 | contig 31605 bp, 32 predicted proteins | sample M110012015metaG_FD_155464 | JGI IMG/M metagenome (GOLD analysis project Ga0206679, IMG submission 155464) | Ammonia-oxidizing marine archaeal communities from Monterey Bay, California, United States - M1 100m 12015 | ecosystem: Environmental > Aquatic > Marine > Intertidal zone | place: USA... | reverse complement strand
GCAACTGCGGTCACGAAGAAGCAATCTTCGGCCATGGAGGAGGCAACGCGGTTGCTGGTGACTACGAAACTGAACTACTAGGCCAGTTACCCCTGACGCTTCAACTCCGGGAACAGTCCGACGCAGGGACGCCTATCGTGATCGCAGACCCGGATGCCCCCACCAGCGTCACAATGCGTGAAGTCGCCGCCAAAGTTCAAACCTTCGCAGAACAAAACATCACCAAAGCGCCGGTAATAAACATCTTCAACGACTAGCAATCCTACCGGCCATGGATGGCCGGTACCGCGAGATAGCTGTTGAAGATAGCTAGTTCGGCGCGAGCCTGCCGTGGCAGGCGACCCGGAACAAAATGCAGGGTGCATTTTGTTTTAACAATAAATAGCCGCTAGGCTTTTGGCAGAGTCACCCCTGTCTGCCCCTGATACTTGCCCCCTCTATCGGCATAAGAAGTGCCGCACACTTCATCTGACTCAAAGAACAACATCTGGGCAACGCCTTCATTGGCGTAAATTTTTGCTGGCAGCGTTGTTGTGTTCGAAAACTCCAGAGTGACATGTCCCTCCCATTCGGGTTCAAGGGGCGTGACATTCACAATGATGCCGCAGCGAGCATAGGTCGATTTTCCCAGGCAGATGGTCAGGACGCTGCGGGGTATTCGAAAATATTCGACAGTTCGAGCCAGTGCGAAAGAATTCGGGGGGATGATGCAGGTATCACTTTTGATATCCACAAAACTGTTTTCGTCAAATGCCTTTGGGTCCACGGTTGCAGAGTGAATATTGGTGAAGACCTTGAACTCATTTGAGCACTTGACGTCGTAGCCATAGCTGGAAGTCCCATAGGAGATGACGCGTTCACCGTTGGGGGCATAACGGACCTGTTCAGCTTCGAAGGGTTCGATCATGCCCTCTTCCTCCGCCATGCGGCGGATCCAATGGTCAGATTTAATGCTCATATTCGGACTCAAATAATTAAGCTCGCGATAATAACATCATCGAATTGCAAAGCGTTATTCGCTAAGGGTAAATGATTCGAGATTTAGCTCGAAACCTTTGCCGTTTCCCTGCTGTTTGAGTTTTGTAAGCAGATAGTCATGCTCCTTCGCCAGCCAGAAGGTTGTTTGTCGGTTGCTGCCATGCTCCCGGATTCTTTCGAGTTTTACCGTCAACATATCTCCTGCGGGTGTCGTCAGCACTTCCTCGCCCGCGATCCTGAACCGGTAGTGCTTGAGCTTGTCTCCGTCAGCAACAGTGTATTCGAGTGTGCTGGAGGGGTGCTCTGACAATTCCAGGTTGGCAAGATCCAGCTTCAGTTGGTACTGGTATGAGAGTTTGTCGAGTGTTCCTGCAATGAGCTCGGAGGTTCCATCCTCATGCAGGAGGGTCATGCTGCCGTAGTCGAAGGCGATAAAAGTCTGTTTGCTCTTTGCCAGTCCACCCCTGGTGTAGTCGTAACGGCTGGGCGTCAGCTGGTCGTCGGCAAAGCTGAATTCCGATGTTTCTGTCACCCTGGCAAGCATGGACGTTGCTGATGATGTCAGTCGGTAATCCCCATTCTCTAACCTCTGGAGTTCGCGCACCCCTTTTGCCTTGACCGGAAATCCCTCCGATTTGGCGACATATTCCGCGTGGAAGAGTCTGGGATTAGCGGTAATTTCAGCCAAAGACAGTGTCGGCCAAAGTACGATTAGTATGAGTATTGGAAATTTCAAGTTTGTCACCGACCTCAGTCCTAAAGACGTTACAATATGCAGATGCCTGATCACAAAATAAGTTCCCTGGCCGTTAAACGATTGTTCAGTTTCATGCTGCTAATAATGCCCCTCGGTGTTGTGTATCCCGTGGTCGTGGATGATCTTTATGTCGCAGAGGTTCTGGTGGCAGATGAAAGCCCCCGGCAACTCAAGAAGGCCGCCAGAGCAGGTCTGCTCCAGGTTCTGGTACGGGTTTCCGGGACCCTGAAGGTTGAAGAGAGCAGCCTGGTTAGGAGCTCGCTCCGAAATCCTACTGCCTATTATTACCAGTATAGCTATGAAACGACAGATCATGCTCTGTTGTTGGGCGAGAGCGAGGTTAATGCAAAGGTCCTGCGTTTGCACTTCGAGCCGAGTGCAATTGCACGGCTGTTACGTGACGCCAATCTGCCAATTTGGGGAAATAACCGGCCTTCTGTACTTCTCTGGGTAGCGGTCAATGAAGGCCAGTCCCGAAGAATGCTGGGTGAAGCAGATTCCAGTGAGGTCGTTGCAGTGCTGGTCGACCAGGCAAGGCTGCGTGGGCTTCCAGTGACCTTTCCGATTCTCGATATTGAAGATGCCTCGCAGGTCAGCGCGGCCGAAGTGTGGGGAGCCTTTCTGGAGCGAATCGATGGCGCGTCGGATCGATATAACCCTGACTCGGTGCTCACTGCGCGAATACATAATGAACAGGGAGAACGATGGTCGAGTCGTTGGTCTTATCGGACCGCTGAAGCCTGGGAATCGCTCGAGTCGACGGGGTATTCATCAGATGAGCTGGTTCGAGGTATGGTTAACCAGCTTGCTGACGAATTGGCGGGAAGGTTTGCGCTGGGATCATCCCGAGCAAGGATTCGGTTAAAAGTTGAGAATGTAGGAGGTGTGCCCCAGTACGCTGCAGTGACTCGATATCTCGAAGAGTTGACGCCTGTTGTGAGCAGCTCGATTGTCGCCCTGGAGGGTGATATTGCTGAGTTTGAGCTGGAGACAGAGGGGCAATACCTGCAGCTGATCGAAATTATCAAGCTGGACGAAAGACTGCTGCTACTCAGTAAAGACGAACGTAACGAGAAGTTGCGCTACCGGTGGATCGAATAATCATGGATACCAGCTCCCTTCGCTATATCCCCAACGGTATTACTGTGTTGCGTCTGATCCTGGTGTTACCCATCGCTTTTTCGATTGTCGAGCAAAACTACATCGCTGCATTTTTGTTGTTTGCGATATCGGGATTTTCGGACGGACTTGATGGCTTTATTGCCCGGCGATATGGGTGGGTATCAGCTTTTGGGAGGCTGATTGATCCCCTCGCCGACAAGCTGATGATGATGACGACCACCCTGACGCTAGGTCTGCTGGGTCACTTTCCAGTGATGTTGATGGTACTGATTATTGTTAAGGATCTGACTATCTTGAGCGGCGTTTTTCCTTACACGACACTGGCTGGATTCCCGAAAATACAACCGAATTTTCTAGGGAAGTGCACAACGGCTGCGCAGATCTTTTTACTGGTCAGTGTTTTGCTAAACTTGGGTTTTCCCGGCACGCTTCCTGAGCTGTTTTTTGACGTATTTTTCTGGATAGTCGCGATAATGACTTCATTTGATGGCGCTATTTACCTCTGGATTGGGACACTGCGGCTGGTCGATGATCCCAGATGGAAGGAATCAACCTGATGACAACACTTCAAAAGACTTTTGCCCTGTTACTGTGTGTTGTCGTTCTTGTTCTTATCTATTTTTTAAGCCCAATTCTCGCACCGTTCCTGGCAGGGATTATTATTGCGTACCTTGGCGATCCGCTGGTGGATAAACTTGAAGAGATTCGCGTTCATCGTACCATTGGCGTGCTGCTGGTTTTCGTGGCGTTTGGGGCTGTCCTGGGCACTGCGACGCTTGTAATCCTGCCTTTGATGGTTCGTGAATTGGTGGATCTTATCAGCAGCCTCCCGGCGTTTCTCGCTTGGCTGCAGGAAACTGTCAGCCCGTGGCTTGTCACCCTGTTCGGTATAGACCCCTTTGATGTGAAACTGAATAACGTGGCCAATAGCGTCATGGAAAACTGGCAGAAAACCGGCGGTATTATTGGTGCCGTTCTTGCCCGGGTCACACAATCAGGGTTTGCCTTTTTGGGCGCCCTGGGTATTGTCGCGCTAGCGCCAGTGGTTGCCTTTTATATGATGCGAGACTGGGACCTGATCATGGAACGAATCCTTGGCATGGTGCCACGGGATATGGAACCCGGCTTCATTCGCCTGTGCAAGGAATGTGATGAAGTGCTTGGCTCCTTTCTTAGAGGTCAGTTGTTGATCATGTTCCTCCTTGGGGTTGTCTACGCCATAGGTCTTTACACCGTTGGGCTGGAACTGGCGATCCTGATCGGCATGTTGGCGGGACTCGCGTCCATCGTTCCTTATTTGGGTTTCTTTGTTGGCATTATTGCGGCTGCAATTGCCGCGATGTTCCAGTTTCAGGATCCGGTTTACCTGGGGTACGTAGGCATTGTTTTTCTATTTGGCCAGGCACTTGAAGGTTGGGTGTTAACGCCGTGGTTAGTTGGTGACAAAATTGGATTGCATCCCGTAGCGGTTATATTTGCGGTGCTCGCCGGGGGGCAGTTGTTTGGGTTTGTCGGCATTTTATTAGCCCTGCCGCTGGCTGCGGTCGTCATGGTGTTCGTGAGGTACTTACACAACCGTTATCTCGTGAGTGAATACTATGGCACCAGTGAGCAGGATTTGAAGGTGGAGGCCGTGGTTAAGGTGGCGGAGGAGTGACCCGGCAACTTGCGTTGAAATTCAGGCTCGATGATCACACTCGTCTGGACGATTATGTCGGGGCGGCGGGTTCGCAACTCGTTCATCTCTCTGGTTTTATCTTTCTTTCCGGTTCAAAGGGCTCAGGAAAATCACACCTGTTGCAGGGTATCTGCCATAGAGCGGTGTCAGAAGGGCTTAGTACCCTTTACCTGCCTGCACTTTCGATACTCGAACCGGGAGTACTCGAAGGGCTGGAGCAGGTCGACCTGATTTGCCTTGATGATATTGATGACGTATTGGGCCTGGCCGATTGGCAACGGGCGCTTTTTCACCTGATCAATGCAGTAAAGGATGCTGGTAATACGTTAATCGCGAGTTCAACGAATCCCGTATCAGCGCTAAAACTTGAGTTAGGTGACCTGGACTCAAGGATAAAAGGGGCCTACCTGTTATCAACAGACCAGCTGGATGATGAGCAGAAGCTCGAGGTGATAGGGCGTAAGGCGCGTCGTCGTGGGTTTGATATGAGCCAGGAAGTGTGTCGCTTTATTCTGGGCCGATCCCGGAGAGACATGCACCATCTTGCTCGTCTGGTTGACCAGTTGGATGAAGAAACCCTCCGTCGCCAGAAGAAAGTTACCATACCCTTTGTCAAAGCAGCCCTGGGTCTTTGATGCCACGTGTTCTGTTTACAGGTGGGGGAACCGCAGGTCACGTGACACCCAATATCGCTTTGCTGGAAGCGGCTATCGGTAAAAATTGGGATGTAGCCTACGTTGGTTCCACCACCGGTATTGAGCGAGAGATGATCGGCGCATTGGGGATTCCTTATTACTCTGTCGCGTCAGGGAAGCTTCGGCGATATTTCTCCTGGCAAAATTTCATTGATCCTTTTTTCATCCTTTGGGGAATGTTGCAAAGTGTAGTGTTGTGTCTTCGGTTGAGGCCGGACGCGGTCTTTTCAAAAGGGGGGTTTGTTGCCGTACCTATAGTCGTCGCCGCCTGGCTGTTACGAGTTCCGGTAATCAGTCACGAATCGGATGTAACGCCAGGGCTGGCGAACCGATTAACCTACCCGTTCTGCAGGAAGATCTGTGTCACCTTCGAAGCAACGGTGCGCTACCTCCCCAGGGGTAAAGTAAACGTCACGGGGACACCGGTCAGACGATCACTGGTTGCCGGTGATGCTGCGGCGGGGTTGGCTTTTCTGGGGTTCTCAGGTGAAAAACCCGTCCTGTTAGTGTTCGGTGGTAGCCTCGGGGCGGCAACGATCAATAACCTGACTCGTAGGGCTCTGCCCGTGTTGCTCCAGGAGTTTGATGTTGTTCATGTGGTGGGCAATGGAAACCTTGAGACTTCTATTGAACAGCCGGGCTCTATTAAGCGCTATGTGCAGAAGGAATTTATCGGGCCACAATTTGGTCATGTGCTGGCCGCAGCAGCGGTGGTGGTTTCCAGAGCCGGGGCGAACTCGCTCTACGAACTGCTCATGACAAGGAAACCACATTTGCTTATACCGCTCGGTAAAGCTGCAAGCCGTGGGGACCAATTGGACAATGCCCGGGTCTTTGCAGACCTTGGCTTTAGCCGGGTGTTATACGAGGAAGCCATGACGGGCGATGACAAATCAGACAATGTCTTCGTTGAATCCATTAAGGACGTGCTTGTCCATAGCGAAGAAATCACAGCTCGACTGCAGTCTTTCGAAATTAAGGATAGCGTCAATCTGATCATCGAACTCATTCAGGAATCAGTTTAATAGGGATAAACCCATGAAAAATTTGTTACTTGGAGCAGTGGTAGGTTTTTGTGTGTTGCCGTCATTCGCGGATGACACGAATGAACTGCTTCGGTATGTAGACCAGCATGGTGAAAAGTTCGACCGCCTTGCGCTGGAACTCTGGGACTATGCAGAGCTGGGGTACCTCGAATCCCGCAGTTCCACCAAACTGCAAAAGGTTTTAGCCGACGACGGTTTTGAAATTCAGGCCGGCGTCGCCGACATTCCAACGGCGTTTGTCGCAAGTTTCGGGGAGGGGAAACCGGTCATCGGTATTCTTGCGGAGTTCGATGCGTTGCCGGGCATCAGCCAGGCAGCTGTGCCAAGTCGGCAGTTGTTGAAGGGTAAAGAGAGCGGGCATGCCTGTGGACATCATCTTTTTGGTGCAGGGTCCACCGCCGCTGCAATGGCCGTACGGCACTGGATGGAAAACAACAATGTGAAGGGGACGGTTAGGCTTTATGGGACGCCAGCTGAAGAGGGTGGCTCCGGTAAAGTTTATCTGGTGAGAGCCGGGTTGTTTGAGGATGTCGATTCAGTGCTTCACTGGCACCCTTCCGATCGAAATTCAGCCAATGCTGAAACAAGTCTGGCCAACAAATCGGCCAGGTTTAAATTCCGGGGTATCTCTTCGCATGCCGCGGCCGCACCGGAAAGAGGTCGATCAGCGCTTGATGGTGTTGAAGCGATGAACTATATGGTCAACATGATGCGCGAACACGTGCCCCAGGAAACAAGGATCCACTATGTCATTACCCGGGGCGGTGAGGCGCCCAATGTTGTCCCCGATTTTGCCGAGGTTTATTACTATGTTCGCCATCCTCAGGCAGAAAAGTTGCAGCAACTATGGAAAAGGGTGATCGACATTTCGAGTGCGGCGGCGCTGGGTACTGGAACAGATGTTGACGTAGAGGTGATGCACGGTAACCATTCGCTGTTACCTAACGAAAAGCTGTCCCGCCAGATGCATGCGAATCTGACAAAGGTGGGTGGTGTGAGGTACAACGCAGAAGAGCAGGCGTTTGCTGAAGAGATTAGTGGTTCACTGGGTGTTGGTGATTTTATTGGTATGGAAAGAGAAATTCTTCGTTTTGAATTGCGCCAGGGTATGGGTTCGACCGATGTCGGGGACGTTAGCTGGGTAGTACCGACGGTGGGTCTGCGTACTTCAACCTGGGTGCCGGGGACCGCTCCGCACTCATGGCAGGCAATTGCCGCGGGTGGAACTTCAATAGGGACTAAAGGCATGCGCGTTGCGGCGAAGGCGTTGTCGTTGACGGCACGTGATTTGTTGCTGGACCCTCAGCTCATCGAGGCAGGATGGGCAGAATTCGAGCTTCGACGGGGTAAAAACTTTCACTATAAAGCCTTGTTGGGTAATCGAGAGCCGCCATTGGCTTACCGCATAAAGTAGCGATTCCTCGCAGTAGATGATCGATGTTCCCGGGTACGTATATGGCCCTACCGGGCAGTGATACTAGCGTCCTTGCGGGCGGGGAATAATGTCTACGAACCAGCAAGCGGGCAGAGTGTCTCTCTTATTTCTTTAAATAAAGTTTGTCTTTTGGGAATTCACCATGGTAGATTGGTGTTATACATATGTATAACACCATATAATCTTAACCATTACGTCAAGACGGTGAACGTGTGCAAATCAGCTTTCATGACAAGAGTCCTATTTACCGCCAGTTGGCCAGGCACCTCAGGCAGATGATCCTGGAAGGTGTCTACCAAAGCGGCGATGCATTGCCCTCCGTTCGAAAGATTGCGGGTGAGCATCGAATTAATCCGATTACGGTTTCCAAGGCGTTCCAGATTTTGGTCGATGATGATCTGGTGGAAAAGAAAAGGGGCATGGGAATGTATGTCGGCGAGGGTGCACGAGAACAATTGCTGGAGGATGAAAGGCGCGTGTTTATGGAGTCTGAATTACCCGATTTTCGGGACCGAGCACAACGACTTGGTTTTACACTTAAAGATTTATTGCAGGAGGTGTCATGAGTGACATCGTTGAAGTACGACAGCTATCGAAGCATTTTGGTGATTTCGCCGCCCTTGAGGACGTGAGTTTTACTATTTCACCGGGGTCGATCGTCGGGTTGATTGGGCCCAATGGGGCAGGGAAAACCACGACGCTCAAATCTATTTTAGGACTGACCAGTTTTGACGGTGGGATGAGGGTGCTTGGGGAGGACCCAAGAAGTGGACGCCACAAAATTATGGAGCGGGTTTGTTTTATCGCGGATGTAGGTGTCCTGCCACGATGGCTCAGGGTGTCCGAAGCCCTGGACTATATTCAAGGTATTCATCCTCGCTTTAATCGTGATCGCGCCGAAGTGATGCTCGCAGAAACTAAAATATCAAAGCGCAGTAAGGTAAAAGAGCTGAGCAAAGGTATGGTGACCCAGTTGCACCTGGCGCTGGTCATGGCGATCGAAGTTGATTTGCTCGTACTTGATGAGCCGACACTGGGTCTGGACATCCTGTTCCGAAAGGCATTTTACGAACGGTTGCTCAACGACTACTTCGACAATGAAACCAGCATCATTATCAGCACGCACCAGGTAGAGGAAATCGAATCCCTGCTGACCCATTTGTTGTTTATCAACGGAGGCCGGATTGTGCTTGATTGCCCGATGGATGAGATAGATGAAATCTATAGTGAGGTGCTCGTGCCACCGAATAACCTGCAGCTAGCGAATGCGCTGTCCCCTATCCATAGTCGTGACATTCTTGGCCAAAAAGCCATGATCTTTGAGAATGTTCCCAGGGAAGAGCTGAAAAACCTGGGTGAATTGCACGCGCCAAGTGTGGCTGATCTTTTTGTCGCAAAAATGCGCCGCTAGAAGGAGAAGTAGATGAATCAACTACCTGTTTTAATCCGTCGTGAATTTTGGGAGAACCGGACTACCTTCGTTGTGCTGCCGGCAATCACCACCGGGTTTTTGTTGCTAATGATGCTTCTCACCTTGTTGGTCTCAGCAACCAGTGTGGTTGATATGGAGGTTGAAATCCAGAGCGGTCAGGATACGGAATTCTTAAACGATTCGATGCGGGCAGATAATATCTACGCCTTCGCGTTGTATCAGCTCGAGGGACGCTCTACCGAAGAGCGCGTCCAGTATATTAACGCTGGCTTGCAGGCGCTGGGCGGGCCTCTAATTGGTATCCTCTGGTTTGTCATGGTGTTCTACCTGTTGGATTCTTTGTACCGTGATCGTCGTGATCGGAGTATCTTCTTCTGGAAATCGATGCCCGTGTCGGATGCGATGACAGTCATCTCTAAATTGGTCACAGGCTTGTGGTTGGTTCCACTTGTTTACCTTTTGGGTGTCGCGCTATTGCAGCTCGCCGCGATGGTGATGTTGAGTATCGCCGCGCTAGGAACCGAAATTTCGATGGTCGAGACGGTCTGGGGACCCGCTCCACTTTTGTCGAATTGGATTCAGTATTTAGGCGCGTTGCTGTTCTATAGCCTTTGGGCGCTGCCGTTTTTTGGCTGGCTGATCGCAGTGTCAGCCTATGCTAAAAGTGTGCCCCTCGTATGGGTGATCGGCGTGCCGTTGGCGATGACGATTGTCGAGAGGATTGTGGTCGATCAGCCGCTGTTTGCTAGCTGGATGTGGGACCATATGATTCCGCTCAGTTTTTTAAATATGGAGCAGTCAGTGGCAGACAATATCGTGAACCTGCTGCTAAGCCTGCAGATGTTATCAGCGGTGGTGGTGGGTGGTGTTCTGGTTTTTATAGCGATTTGGCTAAGAGGCAAAGCGGATGAAATCTAAATGACTGGGGGTGGTGGTAATGCTGGTCCTGTGTCCAGGATGTCGCGGATCGAGCCCAATTGTGTCTGCAGGTTCGCCCATGGCTTCGAGGATTGATCATCGAGTACGAATGGTGTTCGTCGAAGAGCCGAATTTCTGTTTTCATACTTTACTGGACTCGACCACAAATCGATACAAACTGCTAAGATAATCTTTCCTCAATAAATGGAGCACTCCTTGGACCTGTTGATAGTAGCTTGTCTAGCCTTTCTTGTAACACACCTGGGTATCTCAGGTACGCCGCTCCGCGCGGTGCTGCGAAACGCTCTGGGTGAGTCTGCCTACCTTGGGGTCTATTCGTTACTGTCCTTCGGTTCACTTGGCGTCATGATTTATGGTTATGCGCAGGTGCCTCACACGGATTTTAACTGGTATCCGAGTATCACCGCCTATAAGGTCGCAAAGGTTGTAATGTTGCTGTCCCTGGTGACGATCGTGATGGGCGCCCTGGTAAAAAACCCAACGGCGGTCATGAGTGAACAGGCGCTGGATAATGAAGTGTCCGGGCTGTTGAAGATAACGCGTCACCCGGTTCAATGGGGGATCTTGCTGTTCGCCTGCGGCCACCTATTGGCTAATGGTGATACCGCTTCAATCCTCTTTTTTGGAACCCTTGTGCTTCTGTCCTTCTTTGGGATGCTATCGATGGACCAAAGGCGCAGACGGGAAACCGACCCCAAATGGCAAGCTTTCATGGAGAAAACGTCCATGATCCCATTTGTAGCACTGGTAAGCGGTCGATTGCGGTTTATGCCGGATGACATTAACTGGGTGGGTTTGATCGTCAGTTTTGCCCTGTATGGGATGCTCTACTGGCTGCACGATCTGGTGAGTGGTGGTATCAGCTTGCTTTAGGGGACGTGAGCAGCACTAATAGTGTGCTTGAGAATTAAGCTAACCTAAATTTTCTGTCCCGTGTAGAATGCGCCCTTTTTCACAGGATCCCCATGCACAAGATTCGAACGATCAACAATATTTCTGAGAAAGGGTTGAGCAGATTTCCTGCTGAGCGCTATGAGCTCGGGGATGCCATCACTGATCCTGAAGTCATTCTGGTTCGAAGCCAACAGCTGACTGATGATGACGCAGTGCCGTCTCTGCGAGCAGTCGGGCGAGCCGGTGCCGGTGTTAATAACATTCCGGTTGCGGATTACACCGACAAGGGCATTGTTGTGTTCAACACGCCCGGTGCCAATGCAAATGCCGTGAAAGAGCTGGTGATGGTCGGCCTGCTGCTATCGTGTCGCGGCATTATTCCTGGCATCGAATATGTGAACTCCCTGGGCGAACATAGCGACAAGGCTGAACTCAACAAGCTGGTTGAAAGCAGTAAGAAGCAATACAAGGGACGCGAACTGAAAGGTAAGACCCTGGGTGTGCTTGGACTGGGTGCTATCGGATCCATGGTGGCGGATATGGCGCTCCAGATGGAGATGAATGTAGTGGGATATGATCCTGTGCTGTCAGTCGAAGCCGCATGGAGACTTTCCAGCAAGGTTGAGAAGATGGAAAGCCTGCAGATGTTGTTTAGTCGTTCAGACATCATCAGCCTGCACGTGCCTGCAATGGATGCCACCCGCGGCATGATTAATTCAGAAGCCCTGTCCCAGTTCAGGGACGGTGCTGTGCTCCTCAATTTTGCAAGAGAGGAAATCGTCAACAAGGACGATATTTCAGAGGCGCTCGATTCCGGAAAAATTTCCCAGTACATCTCTGACTTCCCGACCCCCGGGCTGATCGGCAAGCCTGGCGTGGTTTCAACGCCTCATCTGGGGGCAAGCACAGAAGAAGCGGAAGAAAACTGCGCCATGATGGTCGCCGACCAGGTCAGGGATTTTCTCGAGAACGGGAATATCAAGAACTCTGTGAACTTCCCCTCACTAAGTCTGGAGCGAACGGCGGGTTGTTACCGGATCGCCATGGCCAACAGGAATGTTCCCCGAATCCTGGGTAGTGTTCTTTCAATTCTTGCGGACAGGGATATCAACATTGTCGACATCTTGAACAAGAGTCGTGAAGACGTCGCCTACAACCTGATCGACATCCAGACAGTGCCGTCTGAGGATCTGCTTGAAGAAATTCTTGTTATCGATGGTGTGATCAACGTGCGGGTGATTGATAGTTAGCCGCTGATACTTATTCGTCAGGTTTGCGATTTCTTATCGCAAACCGGGCAGGGGACATCAGTCTTTGTTCCTTAAGACCGAGCGCTGCAGGTTCCCTGAGTATTTTGCTGACCAGGTGCTCTGCTGCGAGCCGGGCATGTGTGGCACCCCGCGAGCCAAAGGCAGTGCAGTAATGAAGACCATCCTGGTATTCATTAATCGCTGACAGCCGGTTGAATTCATGCAGTTTTTGCCAATCCGGTACCTGTCCGACGATGGGGAACCTGTCCCGGGCAGCGGTACGAATACCATGCCAGGGCTCTGCGGATCTCTCGTCAAATTCAACCAGCTTCGCCGCGGCCTGAATCAACTCGCTGATTGAAGACCAGTTAACAGAGGCATCCGCCTCGCGCTCGTAGGTACCGCTGATCATTGAGCGTCCTTCGTAGGTGGGGAACACAGTGACATCGTTGTTGATGACCCGGGATAAGTCACCGGTTTTGACCGATACCGCATGGCCGCCGATCGCCCTGAGTTCCAGCTCATTAGGCAGCAATTCCCTGTTGAACCCAGTGGCCAGTATTAAATGGTCTGAACTGGAGATGACGTTATTACCTTCAAGACATTGCCACTGCCCTTCCTGCCGGATACTGCCTATTTGCGCGCGGGTGGACTGGTCGATTATTGATCGTTTAGTTTCCTCGAACGCCAGCCAGCCAGCCTCGTGCATGACCATCCTGTTATCCAGGTATTCAATAATCTCATCAGGAAATTGTGCGGCAATCTGTTGCAGTCGCGTGATCTCGTCATCATTCTGGCTCCATCGGTGTACGCCTGTTTTGTAATAACCGGGCGCGGATTGCATGTAGTGACAGGCGGCGAACGAGAACCGGTAGCGGGGTTCGGAGGCAAGGGCAAGCTGGGGCATAACGGCTAGCTGCGGGATGGTCGAGGGCCCCGGGTCGCCGCCATCGATGATCTGAAACTCCACACCGCGCCGGGTTAAGGCTTCTGCGCAAAAAGTCCCCGCAAGGCCAGCGCCGATGATAGTGATGGAGTCTTTGCAGGATTCCAATGGTAACCAGGTACCGGGCCGCTTTGCGCTCAGCATTTCGTTTTTCCTACCGAACCCGTCGATTTTTCGCGTTGTGAATCCAGCGTATTCAAGACCTCGCCGGACATCGCCTGCTGCAGAATAGGTCGCCACTTCTGCACCGTGACGGCTGCGGGCGAACATTTTTCGATAGAGTGCGGTCTGCCACATGGCCTGGTTTTTTGATGGAGCAAAACCGTCCAGGAACCACATGTCTACCTGGGCATCTAGATTACCGAGCGCATCGTCTATATCGTCGAATATCAGTAGCAGGCGTACATTGTTTGAAAGCCAGATGACATGTTGGCCGCGGTAATGGGGAGGGTATTGTCCCATTAGGGCTTCGTGTGATGAAAATTCAAACTTTGACAGTAGCAGGGCCAGATCCTGCTTCCTGACCGGATGCTTCTCGATTGAAATGAAATTAAGACGACAGTCTGGCGGCATATCGCGCCACATATCTGCCGTCAGCAAACAGTTGATCCCGAAACCGAATCCCAGTTCGCATACCGTTATCTGCGAACCCGGCTCGCACCGCCGGGCCATAGTGCGGACAGGGTCAACGAACACGGCCTGCTTCTCGCTCAGCGGCGAGTCAGCATGGCTGCTCCAGTAAATGTCCTGATAAGTCTTGGAAAAAGGAGTTTCGTCGCGCCATGAAAGTTCCGCGGGGTCAACGAAGTAACTGTCAGCCATCGTTAAGCAGTTTCAATCGGTCGATCAGGATCCGTAATCCATTCACTCCACGAACCGGGATACAAAGCAGGTTCCGGATAACCGGCGATGAGAAGCGCCAGCACATTATGAATGGCAGTGACACCTGAGCCGCAGTAACACACCAGGGGCGAGTCCGTCGCCAGGTCGAGGTTTTCAAATCGTTGCTTCAGAACCGCCCCGGGCTTGAAGTAACCCTCTGATATGTTGTCAGAAAATGGTGCGGAAATAGCGCCAGGAATATGACCGGCAACCGGGTCTATCGGTTCAATCTCGCCGCGATATCTTGCGCTGTCGCGTGCATCGAGAAGCGTGTTCGACGATCCCAGGACGTCTGCAACGTGGCAAATGTTTGTCAGCGCAGGCTTCAAGGCAAAGTGACCTTGTGGAAAGGTCGACTGGACGGTTGAAACCGGATGTCCTTGCTGAATCCAGCCATCCAGACCACCGTCCAGAACAAAGACATCATGATGACCCAGCCAGCGGCAAAGCCACCAGAGCCGGGCAGCGAAGGCGCCGTTATTCTGGTCGTAACAAACGATTCGTGTTGCGGGGTTGATTCCCCACTGCTGAAACTGGTCAGCCAGAACTCCTCTTTCAGGCAGGGGATGCCTGCCCGTGGCGCCCGGAGCGGCGGCCAGATGCTGGTCGAGGTCCGCGTGTTGTGCTCCAGGTATGTGTCCAGCGTCAAAATCTTTTTTACCCTGGGTCAGGTTGCCCAGGTGGGATCTGCAGTCGAACACCATCGTGCGGCTGTCGCTGGCCAGTGTCTCCGGGGCCCCTGTTTCTAGAGCTAATGTTTCCAGAACCAATGTTTCCTGGGAAATTAACAGGCCCATTCAGCCCCCCGCTAGTTTCACGGCGAAGCCGCGTTGCTCAAGCAGCTCTTTAAGGAGAGGTCGTTTGTCTCCCTGGATCAGGATGCTGGCGCCTTCAACTGAGCCGCCCACGCCGCATTTTCTTTTCAGTTCGCCGGCGAGTTTTTTGAGTTCCGGTGCCGACAATGGGACACCGGTAATGAGCGTGACGGGTTTGCCATGTCGGCCCTTGGTTTGTCGCTGGAGTCGAACGATGCCATCACCATCCGGTTGAAGGGGTTGGCAATGGCATGATTTTACGGGTTGTCTGCAATCAGGGCAGAGTTGTCCGAGATCAGTTGAATAGATAGTGCGCTGCTTACTCATTCAGAATAGATGAAGACCGAGAGAACCTGTTCCTGTCGAACCAGCATACAAAAATGAACCAGATTAAACAGGAACCTGGCGAGCACTTCCTGTAAATCACTGGCTTCCATATTCAGTGCTGACATTTCGCCGGTTTGCGACCAGTTGAGTGCGATGCCATCGATGTCGTCTTCTTCGACTTCAGCCAGCCGTTCGGTGATGGTGAAGTCCAGCTTGAAGACCCATGGGCCTTCGGGGCCATACTCCAGCACCAGCTGTTCCATGGATTGTGCTTCGTCAAAGAAGATACCCATCAGCAATGCATAGAGCAAAACTCTCATTTCGGAGTCTATGCCTTCGCTTGGCATACAGGGGAAATTGTCCGCAGGGTTTTCGTCAATTTCCAGTGACAATACCTGTTTCTCAACGCCAAGCAGCATAATGTCAGGCATTGTGGGCGCGCCTCCTAGTCGGGTGAGACCTCGTCCGCCTGCAAACCCTTGTCCCCGTCAGTGACGACGAATGAAACACGTTGTCCTTCTTCGATGGCGCGACGACCCGAGCCTTCAATGTTACGGAAGTGGACAAAGACGTCATCGCCTGCATCGCGGGTGATAAATCCGTAGCCTTTTCGAACGTTGAACCACTTTACGGTGCCCGTCTCGCGGTCGGATGAGCTGTAGCTGCTTTCACTTTCACTGGAACTGCCGCCGCCAACGAGTTGAGAAACAAACGATGTGGCGATAAACAGAAGCAGCAGGCTGATTTCCGGTACGGTGCCGGGAATCTGGATGCCATTTTTTAGGGTTAATTCACTAATCACATATGCAATGATGCCAATGACAATGGAGATGGCGGTTTTTTTTATGATGGGCATGATGATCTTGGGGGTTAGCTTTGGAGCGCACATCATACTGATTCACGGTAGGAAGGGAAATATCAAGACCTGCAGCTGGAAGCATTTAAGCGATGGAATTCAGGATTTTTCGATACCTGGAGACGGTTTCAGATAGGCCTATCCACAGCGCATCGGTAATGATTGCGTGGCCTATAGAGACCTCTGCAACGTCAGGAACCTCACGGCAAAACCTGGCGAGGTTATCCTGGTTCAGGTCATGCCCGGCGTTGATACCAAGCCCGAGTGATACAGCCAGGGTCCCTGCGTCGATGAAGGTTTGCAGGATGCTATTCGCCTCCGGCGAGCCGTACTGGTCTGCATAGGGTCCGGTATAGAACTCAACGCGATCCGTCCCCAGATGGCTTGCCAGCCTGATTTGCTCATGGTCCGGGTCCATAAAGCAGCTGACCCGGATATTGTCGGCCTTGAGTTTTGCCACAACCGGTTTGAGGCGATTGGATTCCCCGGTGAGATTCCATCCGTGATCCGAGGTCAGCTGGTTTGGGTCATCAGGTACCAGCGTGCACTGGTCTGGCTTTACGGTGTCAACCAGCGTCATAAAACCGGGATAGCCATTTTCTTCGGGCCCTGCGTAGGGATTGCCTTCAATGTTGAATTCGATGTCCGAGTAGTCAGGCCGGGTGAGCAACTCCGCAAGGTCGTAGACATCGGACGGGCGGATATGGCGCATATCGGGTCTTGGATGAACGGTAATGCCTTGCGCGCCTGCTTTGATGCATGTCACTGCGGCTTCAACAACACTGGGTATGGTTGTTTCCCGCGAATTCCGAAGCAGTGCAATCTTGTTCAGGTTGACCGACAGGACAGTACTCATAGCCAGCCGCCGTGATAACGCCTGTGATAAATTCTTCGACCGAGCAAGAAACCTAATAGAAGTCCAGCCAACACTACACCGGATCCGCGAAGGAACCATTGCTGCGCGCGATCATCCGAAAGGGCGTCGGTTAATTCGTTCAGGTCGTTGATCTGTTGGAGCAAGGCATCACGTTCTTCACTCAGTTGTTTGTTTTGTTCATCGATGGCAATAACGTTGCCTGAAAGTGTGGTGATTGTTGCCAGGTCTTCAACCAGGCGGGCATTCTGGTCTGCCAGGTTTCCCTGTTCCCTGGTCAGGATTTCTTTTGCGTCATTGATTTCGATGCGTTCGAGTGGTGCGCCGCTCCTAATGCCGCGATGGATAATCCTGTGCTTGGTTGACTCGCCTTCGCGCAGGGGCATGTAAAGAATGTCGCGTAGGTAAACCTCGTCAGCAAACGAGATCTGACTGACATCCAGCAATGCCGTACCGACCAATAGATAGCCTGCCAACAGATAGACCATCAGCAAATTGACCGGAAATGCCCTGATAAAGTTGAGACTTGGCAACATCTCAGGGAAGAACCTTGTTGAAAGGCTTAACGGTTACCCGGGCGTAGACTCCGGCAGCCATATAAGGGTCTGCATTCGCCCAGGTTTGGGCTTCATCCAGGCTGCTGAATTCGGCAATCACCAGACTGCCCGTAAAGCCTGCTTCTCCGGGATCCTCTGTATCGACGGCGGGATGAGGCCCTGCAACGACAACTCTGCCTTCGTCTACCAGGGCCTGGATCCGTCCCAGGTGGGCCAGTCTGACACCCTTGCGTTTCTCAAGGCTGTCGTTGATGTCCTCACTGATGATGGCATAGAGCATTATGGGTTCTCCGTCTCTAGTCTTTTGATTCCGCAGGTGTTTCATCGGCGTCGCTGATATAGCCGCCTTTAACGAGGTACACCATGGTGATGACCATATAGCCAAGAGTAATGGCGAAGCCGCCAAACAGTTTATAGGTGACCCAGATGTCAGTACTGTAGCTGTAAGCGACAATAAGGTTGAGCGCACCGGCGATAAAGAAACCGAGCGCCCAGCCATAGTTGAGGTTGCGCCAGACCGGGTCGGGCAAGGTCAGGTGTTCCCCGAGCATTTTTTTTAGCAGGTTATCTTTGGACAGTAGATGGCCGCCGATAAGGGTAACGCCGAATATCCAGTTAACGATTGTGGGCTTCCATTTAATAAAAACCTCATCCTGGAAAACGAGGGTGGCAGTGCCGGCGAGAATTACCACGCAGAACACCATCATCGTTCGTTTACTCAGGGCCTTGTCCTGGTAATACTCAAACCCGACCTGTACGCACACACCCGCCATCAAAATCGCTGTGGCAAGGTATATATCGCGGGACGTGAAATACACGGCAACGAAAATTGCGATTGGGACAAATTCAATGAATTGGCGCATGGTCATCCGGTCACTGCAAACAGGCCGCCATCTTAATGCATTTTCCCGTCCAGTAGGAATCCGGCCGTTGCATCCGGTGAAGAAGCTATCTTAAATATGGCGATTGGAACGCGGTGTGATTAATATGGTCGCCTTTCTACGACTCGACATGACTGCCCATGAGCCAATTCTTTCGTATTCACCCGGTGAACCCCCAGCCTCGTCTGGTTCACCAGGCCGTGGAAATTTTGAATAAGGGGGGCGTCATCGTATACCCGACTGATTCTGCCTACGCACTGGGTTGTCACATCGGTGACAAAAAGGCCATCGACCGAATCAGGGATATCCGTCGCCTGCAGCGTGACCATCATTTTGCGCTGGTGTGTCGTGACCTGTCGGACCTTGGTATCTATGCCAAGGTGCATAATTCGGCTTATCGTCAGATCAAGGCTGCTACCCCCGGACCTTATACCTTTATTTTGCCTGCCTCTCGGGAGGTGCCGAGGCGGTTGGTTGACGAGAATCGGAAAACCATCGGTCTGAGGGTGCCGGATAATGAGATTTGCCGGGCCTTGCTGGAAGAGATGGGTGAGCCCATTATGAGCACAACGCTGATACTCCCGGGGGATGAATACCCGCTGACCGATCCAGACGAGATACGTGACCTGATGCAACACCAGGTCGATCTGGTTATTGATGGTGGATACTGCGGGCTTGAAACAACCACGGTCGTCAGTCTGGAAGAGGATTATCCTGTTCTCGTGCGTGAAGGGATGGGTGATACCAGTCTGTTTGTATAAAGTTGTTAGCCAAAACAGCACGACAGCATTGCTCTACTTCAGTATAATAGCGCTCAAAAGCGGCGCCAAATTATTTTGAATAAACCCACCGTTTTAGGTCACTTCCAGTCACGCATTGTCGTGGTGTTTTTATTTTGCTATCCATCCTTGAAATGTGCTTGAAACTGGAGAACTTGTGAGCCAGATAGAAGCCCAAAAACGTGTCCTTTCCGGGATGCGCCCGACCGGTCGTTTACATCTTGGCCACTACCATGGCGTGCTCAAAAATTGGGTGCGACTGCAGCATGAATACGATTGTCATTTCTTCGTTGCTGACTGGCATGCCTTGACGACTCACTATGAAGACCCGGAAGTTATCGAAGAGAGCGTCTGGCAGATGGTAATTGACTGGCTGGCGGCAGGTGTGAATCCTGGATCGGCCTCCTTGTTTATCCAATCCCGCGTACCGGAACACGCTGAACTGCACCTGATGTTGTCCATGATCACGCCGTTATCCTGGGTGGAGCGAGTCCCCAGTTATAAGGACATGGTTTCCCGGTCCAAGGACCACGACCTGGCAACCTATGGGTTTCTCGGCTACCCGGTGCTGCAGAGCGCTGACATCCTGATTTACCGGGCGGGCAATGTGCCAGTGGGAGCCGACCAGGTTCCACACGTGGAACTCACTCGTGAAATTGCGCGGCGTTTTAATCATATCTTTGGTCGTGACACCGGTTTTGAGGAAATGGCCGAAGAAGCGATCAAGAAACTTGGCCGCAAGAACGCAAAGATGTACCGGGAGCTCCAACGGGACTATATGGAGCAGGGCAACCAGGAAGCTCTGGAAAAAGCCCAGGTGCTGATTCATGACCAACAGAACGTATCGCTGGGTGATCGTGACCGTTTGTATGGATACCTTGAGGGCGGTGGCAAGGTGATTTTGCCGGAACCGCAGGCGCTGCTTACCACTGCTTCGGTGATGCCTGGGCTAGACGGCCAGAAAATGTCCAAGTCCTACAACAACACCATCCAGTTGCGCGAAGCCCCCGATTCGGTCAACAAGAAGATAAAAACAATGACTACGGACCCCGCAAGGGTGCGCCGCACTGACCCGGGTAATCCGGATGTCTGCCCCGTGTTCCAGCTGCACGAGGTTTATTCGGACGCCGAGACCAAAGCCTGGGTCAGGGAAGGATGTACTTCAGCGGGCATTGGTTGCATTGATTGTAAGAAACCGCTGATTGATCAGGTATTGGTCGAACAGCAGCCGATGCGCGAGCGCGCGAGACAATACGAAGAGAATCCGGACCTTGTCAAAACGATCGTCGCCGAAGGATGTGAAAAAGCGCGCAGTATCGCAAAAGCGACCATGGAGGAAGTTCGGTCCGCCATGGGTTTGGACTATCGATAGGGCCACCTGATGGTAGAAACTTCGTCGGAAGAACAAAAAATCAACGAATCAGTCGTCCAGGCAGAGATGTCGTTTGCTGTCATCGAGGGAACGCCGATGTCCCAGATTCCGATGGATCTCTACATCCCGCCGGATGCACTGGAAGTCATACTTGAAGCCTTCGAGGGGCCACTCGACCTATTGCTTTACCTGATCCGCAAACAGAACCTCGACATACTCGACATCAAGGTGTCAGAAATCACCTCGCAGTACATGGCCTATATCGACCTGATGACTGACGTTCAGTTTGAGCTGGCCGCGGAGTACCTCGTCATGGCGGCTGTTCTTGCGGAAATAAAATCCCGCATGTTATTGCCCCGTCAGTCAGAAGACGAGACCGACGAAGATGATCCGCGAGCTGAACTTATCCGCAAATTGCAGGAGTACGAAAGATTCAAGCAGGCGGCTTTGGACATTGATGAACTGGAGCGCCTGAACCGAAATTTTTGGCATGCGGTCGCCGATGCACCTGTGACAGAGAAAATCAGGCCATTGCCTGAGATCCAGCTTCAGGATCTGCTGGTTGAATTGTCGCGGGTATTGAATCGGGCAGAAAACTACATTAGCCACCACGTTTCCCTCGAACCGCTTTCTACGCGGGAACGAATGTCGAACATATTGGATGCAATATCGGCTGCTGGTGACCAGTTTGTTTCATTCTCCAGCTTGTTCAACATCGAAGAAGGTCGCTCGGGTGTCATCGTGACATTTATCGCGATGATGGAATTAATCAAGGAATCGTTGCTGGAGATCGTTCAGACAGAACCGTTCGCACCGATTCATGTCAAGTCAAAGGCCGGCAGTTTTGAAACTGTAGAACCCGGCTTGTAACCAGAGGAGCACATGGACAGCTTACCTTTAAAACAGATTATTGAAGGCGCGATTCTCGCTGCAGAGGCGCCATTATCTATCGACCACCTGATGCGACTATTCGAGGGTGATGAGCCAGAGCGAGTTGATGTGCGTGATGCCCTGAAGGAAATCGAGCAGGAATGTGAAGGTCGGGGGTTCGAGCTGAAACAGGTGGCATCAGGTTACAGGTTTCAGGTGAGGTCCAGTTACGGTGAGTGGGTTTCTCGACTGTGGAAAGAGAAGCCGCCGCGATACTCTCGCGCCTTGCTGGAAACGTTAGCATTGATAGCCTACAAACAGCCAATCACCCGTGGCGATGTCGAAGAAATTCGCGGTGTTGCGGTGAGTACAAATATTATTCGGACGCTGCTTGAGCGGGAATGGGTCCGAATAGTCGGTCATCGTGATGTGCCCGGTCACCCGGCATTGTACGCCACGACCAAAAATTTTCTTGATTACTTCAATCTACGGAACCTCGATGAATTGCCAGGCCTGGCAGAAATCAAAGACCTGACCATGGCGAATGAGGAACTTGATATGGAAGATGACCTGATTGAGCTTCCATCTTTGGAGGTTGATGTGGAAGAAGAGGAAGCGGTCGCCGGTATGGATGATGCGGACCTTGATGCGGTATCTGACCAGGTTGATACTATCCAGCAAAATATCAAAAATCTTCTCGCCGCCGATGAGCTGGCGTTAGCTGGCGAATTTGATGAAGACGACAGCGAGGCTTTAGGCATCGAACAGCAATCAGAGCCAGAAGTCGTTGAGCAGCGCGAGTCTATCTCGTCTGAGTCCGATACTAATCCTGGGACTGAAATACAAAGTACCCCTGACGACAACAGTTCATGACGGAAAAACTCCAGAAAGTATTAGCGGCTCGTGGTCTTGGATCCAGACGAGAACTTGAGCGATGGATTCAAGCTGGCCGAATATCGGTTAACGGGAAAATTGCCAAACTGGGTGACCGGGTTTCAGATGAAGAGCGAATCCTGGTTGATGGCCGTCCGGTCAGTGTCAAAAAAGTTTCCCACCGGTTCCTGCTCTACAACAAACCCGAAGGTGAAATCTGCACCCGCGATGACCCAGAAGGTCGCCGAACTGTTTTCGACAAGTTACCTAAACTGAAAAATCAACGTTGGATATCGGTTGGTCGCCTTGATTTTAATACAGCGGGTTTGCTCTTGTTTACAACTGATGGCGAACTGGCTAACAAGCTTATGCACCCGTCCGCCAACATTGACCGTGAATATGCTGTACGGGTGTTAGGGGATGTATCAAAGGACGCGCTCGATAATATGCGGGAGGGCGTCCTGCTGGAAGACGGGATCTACAAGTTCTCGGATATTCAGCAGGGCAAGAACGAGGAAGAGGGCGATGACAAGGCCAACCGGTGGTACTACGTGGTGCTGATGGAAGGTAAAAACCGGGAGGTTCGAAGGCTCTGGGAATCGCAGGGTTATACCGTTAGCCGGCTAAAGCGTGTCAGGTTTGGCAGTTTCTTTATTCCGTCGGCGGCAAAGGCAGGGCGGTTTGTTGACCTGAAAATGAAAGAAATCAAGGAGCTCTATCACATGGGTGGAATGGAAAGCCGGGGCCGTGGGCGGAGGTAGGGTACGGACCCCGATGCTCCTGGCACTTTACGCCGACCCCGATCCGCTGCTCCTCGCGACCTCCCAGTCCTTTGCATTGAATGTCCTGCCGTGTTCCTCCTGGCTGTCTGGCCCCAACAGGTACAAGTATAGGGACATCAGGTCTTCAGGGTCTTTCAATGATGCTGGGTCTTCCACCGGATAGGCGGCCGCCCGCATTGATGTTCTGGTAGCGCCCGGATTGATAATATTGACCCGAATCGGCGAAGTCTGTTCTAACTCGTCAGCAATCAGTTTTGCCAGCCCTTCCATCGCATATTTGGAAACAGCGTAGGCCCCCCAGTAGGCGCGTGGCACTGCGCCGACACTGGAGCTTGTAAACAGCAACCTGCCCGCATCAGATCTTTGCAGTAGCGGCATCAGCACTCTGGTCAGTAGAAAAACAGCGGTTGAATTCACGTGCATTACCCTGTGCCACTGTTCGATGCTGTAGTGCTCGAACGGCACCCGGCCACCCAAAATAGCGGCATTGTGCAGCAGTCCGTCCAGCTTCCCATAGTTGTCATCCAGTGCTTGGGCGAGCCCTTCAACATCGGGTTGTGTGATCTGGGACAGCTCCATGGGAACAATTCCCGGCTCCGGATGACCCGCAGCGACAATTTCGTCATAGACTGCTTCGAGCTTTTCAGTGGTTCTGCCTAGCAATATCACAGTGGCGCCATGTGCCGCGCAAGATCTTGCGGCAACAGCACCAATGCCGTCTCCTGCTCCGGTGACAAGAATGACCTTCTCTTTGAGGAGGTCTTTTGGTGCTTCATAGGCCATGTTTTTTGTCGCTCGGGGTTGTTTGTTAAGTACCGCTCATGGCTGTTTATTAGTACCGCTCATGGCTGTTTATTAGTACCGCTCATGGCTGTTTATTAGTACCGCTCAGCGTTTATAAGCACCGCTCATGGCTGTTCCGGTCGTGCGTGGGCAAGATAGTTGACATCTACGTCGTTGCCTAGCTTGTACACCTGCGTGATCGGGTTGTAGGTCATGCCCGTCAGGTCTTCTACCCGTAAATCAGCTGACCGGCAGAAACCCGCCAGTTCGGCAGGCGTAATAAGCTTGTCGTAGTTGTGCGTACCCTTCGGCACCATGTTCAGGATGTACTCAGCGCCGACCACGGCGAATAGATAGGATTTGGGGTTTCTGTTAATCGTCGACAGGAAAAGGTGTCCGTCGTTTTTGAGAAGCTTTCTGCAGGATGCAATGACTGATCCGGGGTCTGGCACATGCTCCAGCATTTCCAGGCAGGTGATGACATCAAAAGGCTCGGGCGAAGTGGCTTCCAGCTCCTCGATGGTGGCCAGCGTATATTCTACCCGGATGTTGGATTCATGCCGGTGGAGTTTCGCTACACTGATGGGCGCTTCGGCAGCATCGATACCCATGACGGTGGCTCCCTGCGCCGCAAGTGATTCGGTGAGGATGCCGCCGCCACAGCCAACGTCCAGTACTCTTTTCCCCGACAGGTTTACCCTGTCAGTAATGTAACTAACCCGCAGGGGGTTAATCGCATGTAGTGGCTTGAATTCACTTTCGGTGTCCCACCACTTTTGCGCAAGTTCATCAAATTTGTTGAGCTCTGCCGTATCTACGTTTCGTTCGCTCATAGGTTACCTTTTTTGGCCGTCTGCTTAGCGCTTGTATCCTGCTAACTTTTTGTAGGTCCCATTAGAATGGGCCAAGTATAGCTCACGGCTGTTTATTAAGTACCGCTCATGGCTGTTTATTAAGTACCGCTCACGGCTGTTTATTAAGTACCGCTCACGGCTGTTTATTAAGTACCGCTCACGGCTGTTTATTAAGTACCGCTCATGGCTGTTTATTAAGTACCGCTCATGGCTGTTTATTAAGTACCGCTCACGGCTGTTTATTAAGTACCGCTCACGGCTGTTTATTAAGTACCGCTCACGGCTGTTTATTAAGTACCGCTCACGGCTGTTTATTAAGTACCGCTCACGGCTGTTTATTAAGTGCCGCTCACGGCTGTTTATTAAGTACCGCTCACGGCTGTTTATTAAGTGCCGCTCACGGCTGTTTATTAAGTGCCGCTCACGGCTGTTTATTAAGTGCCGCTCATGGCTGTTTATTAAGTGCCGCTCATGGCTGTTTATTAAGTACCGCTCATGGCTGTTTATTAAGTACCGCTCATGGCTGTTTATTAAGTACCGCTCATGGCTGTTTATTAAGTACCGCTCATGGCTGTTTATTAAGTACCGCTCATGGCTGTTTATTGCTTACTGCCGATATCTTCTTCTGCCACTGCCGGGTGGCAGCAAGAATGCTTTCTGTGTCGGCTTCCGGCAGCTGTCTATTATCCATGACTCGTTTGCCACCGATCCAGACATGACTAACGTCTCTCGCAGATGCGGTGTATACCAGCTGCGAGATCGGGTTGTAAATCGGCTGGAAGCTCGGGTGTGAAAGATCGATTGCCGTAATGTCGGCGAGTTTGCCCGGCTCGAGGCTGCCGATCTGATCTTCAAGTCCCAGGAATCGGGCACCATTGATGGTTATCATCTCAAGGCAGGTTTGCGCACTCAGGCTGGTTGCGTCTCCGATGGTCGCTTTTGAAAGCAAACTGGCAGACCTGACTTCCTGGATCATATCAAGGTCGTTGTTGCTGGCTGCGCCATCGGTGCCGATGGCGACATTGATATTCTTTGCCCTGAGTTTTTCAACAGGGCAGAAGCCGGACGCCAGCTTCATATTGGATTCGGGACAGTGAGCAACCTGTACGCCATTGACGGCCAGCAACTCAATTTCGTCATCCCGGAGCTGGGTCATATGCACGGCCTGCAGCGAAGGGGAGAGTATCCCGAGTTTGTTCATGCGCTCAATGGGGCGTACACCGATATCCCGAAGACTGTCCGTGACTTCAGTGGCGGTCTCGTGCAGGTGCAGATGAACCGCAAGATCCAGTTGTTCAGAATATAACTGGATCTTGTTAAAGCCACTGTCACTAACACTGTAGGGAGAATGCGGGGAGAACGCAGTAGTCAGGAGCGAACTGTTCTTGATGCTGTCCCGGAAGGCGAGACCTTTGTGTATATGGTCCTCTTCGTTTCGTGCCCAGGCATTAGCGAACTGAATTACCGGCATACCAACTTGTGCGCGAAAATTCATTTGTGTTAGCGCTCGGCTCGCAGCTTCAGGAAAGAAGTAAGTATCGGCGGCGCAGGTGGTGCCACCCATAATCATTTCCATGGCAGCCAAGCGGGTACCGTCGTAGACAAACTGCTCACTAACCAGTTCACCTTCTATAGGCCAGATCCAGTTGGTCAGCCAATCCATCATTTCTCTGTCGTCTGCGATGCCACGCAGCAGGGTCATGGCGGCGTGCCCGTGCACGTTGACGAAGCCGGGTGTCACCAGGTGCCCTTCAAGTTTCAGGTTAGGGGCGTCCGGGAACCGGGCCAGGGCTTCTGTCTGTGGCAGCAGGGCGGTAATGCGGGATCCTTCTATCACCAGGCTGTGATCGAGCAATAGTGCGCCGTCGGGAATGACAGGTGCGATCCATGTCGGTGAAATAATCTGTGTCGTGGTACTTGTCATTGGAGGTTACTGCTGACTGATGGTGTTTTTATGGTGCTTCTATGGGCTTTCGAGGACCCATTATACCCGTCTTCTGCAAGAGAGTTACCAACTCGATTTCAGTCTGTATTTTGGCACAAATGCCAGACCTAATAATTTAGTAATTTCAACAACTTATGGGGCATCAGGAACCATAAAAATTCTGTGAATGAGGGCTGTCTTGTGGTACAATTTTTAGCTTGGTTAGTGGGGCCCTGAATGTGGCGATAGTGGCAGTTTTAAATTGCTGAAAGTCAGGGAAATCTTGTTGTTAACCTTGATGAAGAGCGCCGCATCGCGACGGCTCGGTTGAGATAAAAGAAGTCATTTCGTACCTTATTTGAATCGAAAACCAACCTGCTGATGGAGCCATTGGCTGCATCGGTTCGTTCTAAATAAAAAGCAAAGTGACGGTGTGAATACAGGATAAATTGAAACAAATGTCAGAGTCCGACCACGAAGAAATTAGCACGATAAACATTGAGGACGAGCTCAAGCAGTCCTATCTCGACTATGCAATGAGCGTCATCATTGGCAGGGCGTTGCCTGATGTTCGGGATGGGTTGAAACCCGTTCACCGCCGCGTGCTGTTTGCCATGAATGTGCTGAATAACGCCTACAACCGCTCCTATATGAAATCCGCGAGGATCGTGGGTGATGTCATTGGTAAATACCATCCCCACGGAGATACCGCAGCTTACGATACGATTGTCCGGATGGCCCAGAGCTTCTCCATGCGATATCCGCTGATTGATGGTCAGGGAAATTTCGGTTCCCTTGACGGGGATAGAGCGGCCGCCATGCGTTACACAGAAATACGTATGCAAAAAATTTCACAGGAGTTGCTGGCTGACCTGGATAAAGAGACGGTCGAATTCGTCGATAACTACGATGGCACGTTGCAGATGCCTGAAGTGCTGCCTGCCAGGATGCCGAACCTGCTGATCAATGGTTCAAGCGGGATCGCCGTTGGTATGGCGACAAACATTCCGCCACACAACCTGACAGAAGTCATCAGCGGTTGCCTTGCCCTGATAGACAACCCGGAACTTACCGTCGATGAACTGATGGAGTTTATCCCCGGCCCGGATTTCCCGACCATGGGTATTATTAATGGCCGTGGGGGTATCGTCCAGGCCTATAGAACCGGTCGTGGGCGTATCCAGATACGTTCACGCTGCGAGATTGTAGCGGACGAAAAGACGGGTAAAGAAACCATCATTATCAAGGAGATTCCTTACCAGGTTAACCGCGCTCGCCTGATCGAAAAGATTGCTGAGTTGGTTAGAGATAAAAAGGTTGAAGGCATCACCGAACTTCGTGATGAATCCTCCACGGACACGCGTATCGTGATCGAATTACGTCGGGGTGAAGTGGCCGACGTGACGCTGAACAACCTTTATGCCCAGACGCAATTACAAACCGTTTTTGGTATCAACATCGTCGCGCTGGTTGAAGGTGAGCCCAAGGTGCTGAACCTGAAAGATGTGCTGGAACAGTTTGTCCTGCATCGTCGAGAGGTGGTCACCCGCCGTACCGTATACCTGTTACGCCGGGCAAGAACGCGAGGCCATGTGCTTGAAGGGCTCGCGGTTGCGCTCTCTAACATCGACCCGGTGATTGAGCTGATCAAGAATTCTGACAATGCAACCGAAGCGCGTGAAAAGCTGGTTGCCCGGTCGTGGCGGTCCGAAAATGTCATGCAGATGCTGGAGAAAGCAGGCCCTAATGCAGCCAAACCGGAAGAACTGGATGAAGCTTACGGACTTAAAGACGATGGCAGCTACTTCCTGTCACCGGAGCAGGCGCAGGCAATTCTTGAGATGCGGCTCAACCGGCTGACGGGTCTTGAGCAGGGTCGCCTGCTGGACGAATACAGAGAGATTATCGACAACATATCCGAGCTACTGGAAATCCTGGCAAGCCGGAGTCGGCTGATGGAAATCATTCGAGAGGAACTGGTCGAAATACGCGATGAGTACGGCGACGAGCGCCAGACAGAAATCATCGAGACCATGGAAGACCTCACCATGGAAGACATGATTTCTGAGCAGGAAATGGTGGTCACGCTGTCACATGGTGGCTACGCGAAAACCCAGCCACTGGATACGTATCGCGCTCAGCGGCGTGGTGGGCGGGGCAAGACCGCCAGTACCGTTAAGGATGAGGATTACATCGAACACCTGATGGTCGCAAATACGCACGACACCATCCTGTGTTTTACCGACCGCGGTAAGGTGTTCTGGTTGCGGGTCTTCCAGATCCCAGCGGCCAGTCGAACGGCCAGGGGCCGCCCGGTCATTAATATCCTGCCATTGGATGAAGACGAAAAAATTACCGCCATGCTTCCGGTCCATCAGTACACGGGAAATGAGTTCATTTTTATGGTGACCCTGAATGGCACCGTCAAGAAAACACCACTGATGGATTTTGCGCGTCAGCGAAGCACCGGCCTGATAGCGATCGAATTAGACGAAGGCAATACGCTGGTTAGCGCAGCCATCACCGACGGTACTCGTGACGTTATGTTATTTGGTTCCGGCGGCAAGGTTATCCGATTCAAGGAATCAGATGTCCGTGCAATGGGTCGAACGGCCCGCGGTGTTCGGGGCATTAAGCTGAAAGCTGGCCAGAAAGTGATTTCCCTGATGATTCCCGATGAAGACGGCCTTGTCCTGATTGCCAGTCACAAAGGTTATGGCAAACGGAGCAAAATCGAGGAGTTCTCAGTGATTGGTCGCGGCGGCCAGGGCGTTATTGGTATGAAAACCAGCGAGCGTAACGGTGATGTAGTCGGCGCAGTGCAGGTGTTCCCCGGTGATGAAGCTATCTTGATTAGTGACAAGGGTACGCTGGTTCGTATCCCAGCAGATCAGGTCTCCACCCAGGGCCGAAATACCCAGGGCGTTCGATTGATCAACCTGACCCGCGATGAGCACCTGGTGGGCATGGCGGCGGTCGACGAACCTGAAGGCACTGAGTTCGATGATGCTGATGAAGATGATGACGAAGACGAGGGGTCGGAGTAAAGTACCGGAGTAAAATACGATTCGTTGTATTGCTCACGACTAAGTTGTTAAATACTGCATTACCTTGAATGTCAAACGCGGCTAAATCGATCCCGAATTTCACTCCGGTACTTTACTCCGGGACTTTACTCCGACCCCAAAAATGACTGATTCCGACAAAACAACCAACCTTGATGATCTGCGCGACCGGATCGATCAGCTCGACACTGAAATACTGAAGAAGCTGAACGAGCGTGCGCGCTGCGCGCTTGATGTTGCAGAGGTAAAACTCCGGGAATCCGGCGGCGAGGCCCCGGTGTTCTACCGCCCGGAACGTGAAGCCCAGGTCCTGCGCAGAATGACCAAGCTCAACCAGGGCCCACTGTCCAGTGAGAAAATCACACAGGTTTATCGACAGATCATGTCTGCTTGCCTGGCGCTTGAAGAACCTTTAAAGGTGGCATATCTCGGTCCTCAAGGCACTTTTACCCAGATGGCGACACTCAAGCAGTTCGGCGACTCTGTCGTAGGCATGCCATTGGTAACGGTTGACGATGTTTTCCGGGAAGTCACTTCTGAATCTTGTCATTACGGTGTGGTACCGGTGGAAAATTCAACGGAAGGCGTGATTAACCACACCCTGGACAACTTTCTTGATTCTAATCTGCGTATTTGTGGTGAGGTAGAGGTCAGGGTTCACCATCACCTGATGGTGTCGCCCGAAGCAAGCGGTGAAATAAAACGAATCTACTCCCATCAGCAGACCCTTGGTCAGTGTCGCCGTTGGCTGAATGGCCATTACCCGAACGTGGAACGGCTGACCGCTTCCAGTAATGCAGAGGCTGCCAGAAGGGTCGCGGAAGAAAAAGATGCTGCCGCCATCGCGGGTGAAATGGCCGCAGAAATCTATGGCCTGGATATTCTGTCTCGTCAGATTGAAGACGAGTCAGATAACACCACGCGTTTTATCGTCGTAGGACGGGAAGACATTGGACCCAGTGGTAACGACAAGACTTCGATCGTTGTCTCCACGCACAACCAGCCCGGGGCCTTGTATAAGCTATTGGAACCGTTTCACCGGCATGGTGTTTCGCTGACTTCTATCGAAACGCGTCCTTCCCGCACCGGCATGTGGTCATACGTCTTCTTCATTGATTTCGATGGGCACAGGGATGATGAACTGATTCAAACTGTCCTTGGCGAAATTGATTCCGATGCACTGGAAGTCAAGCTGCTGGGCAGCTACCCGCGAGCAATTAGCCACTCAGGATAGGAAGGTTCTCAACGGGTTCCTGTCCGAGCAACATGCACCGCGGTGGCTATTTCCCGTCAGGTGATTGATTTATTAACTAACATTATTTGATAGGCGTATTTTAATGGTGCAGAACACGACGTTAGGGATGGGATCTAGCTAAATGGTCGATTTTCTAAAACTGGCGCAGCCAGGTATTACTGAGCTGTCCCCTTATCAACCTGGAAAGCCTGTTGAAGAGCTTGAGCGGGAACTCGGTATCGCCGACATCATCAAACTCGCCAGCAATGAAAACCCGCTGGGGCCTTCACCGGTTGTCACAGAGTGTGTTTCCGGCCAGCTGGCAGAACTGGCGCGCTATCCGGATGGAAATGCCTATCAGTTGAAGGATAAGTTGCAGGCCAGGCTTGGCATTGTTCCCGCCATGGTCACCGTGGGCAATGGTTCAAATGATGTACTCGAGTTGGTTGCCAGGGTGTTTCTGGGGCCTGGGCTAGAATCGATCGTATCGGAGCATTCTTTTGTCGTCTATCCGCTGGTGACCAAATCGCTTGGCGCTGAGCTGACCGTCATACCGGCAATCGACTTCGGGCAGGACCTTAAGGCAACGCTGGCGGCTATCAGTGACCGAACGAGAATTGTCTTTATAGCCAACCCCAACAACCCGACCGGTACCTGGGTGAGCAAGCAAAGCCTGCTCAGTTTCCTTGATGCTGTGCCAGAAGA
>Ga0206679_10000530_pt1 | contig 31646 bp, 30 predicted proteins | sample M110012015metaG_FD_155464 | JGI IMG/M metagenome (GOLD analysis project Ga0206679, IMG submission 155464) | Ammonia-oxidizing marine archaeal communities from Monterey Bay, California, United States - M1 100m 12015 | ecosystem: Environmental > Aquatic > Marine > Intertidal zone | place: USA... | reverse complement strand
GCACTGCAGAGTAGCTACGTATGGATGAGATAAGCACTGAAAGCATCTAAGTGCGAAACTCATCTCGAGATGAAGTTTCATTGAGGGTCGTTGAAGACGACAACGTTGATAGGTCGCAGGTGTAAAGACAGTGATGTCAAAGCCGAGCGATACTAATTACCCGAAAGTTTATGAGTTCCCAATCTTCTACCAGTATGTCATCCCATTAGTGGATGATTTAAATGAAAAGCATTTGATATTATCTATTTGAACGATAGGTGTCTATTGCGGTGAGGTCCACCTCTTCCCATTCCGAACAGAGAAGTTAAGCTCATCAGCGCAGATGGTACTGCTAAGGCGGGAGAGTATGTCGACGCCAACCTTGGGGCCCCTTTGGGGGCCCCTTTTTTATTATCTAAACTATGCATCATGCACAATTTAGTTACCATAGTAGGTCGACCTAATGTCGGCAAGTCCACTTTGTTTAATCGACTAACAGAGTCTAGAGACGCAATTACTGATCCTACAAGTGGGACAACACGTGATAGGAAGTACGGTAAGTCAGTTTGGACTGACCGTCATTTTACGGTGATTGATACTGGAGGTTGGATTACTAAAAGTGATGATACTTTTGAAGCCGCAATTAGAGCACAAGTTGAGATTTCTATTGAAGAAGCTGATTTGATTCTATTTATGGTTGACGTTGGAGTTGGGGTTACAGATCTTGACCTTGAAATTGCAAATCTTTTACGTAGGTCAGGAAAACCTGTAATGGTAGCCTGCAATAAAGTTGATACATCAGCTCATGATATTGGCAGCTCTGAATTTTATTCTTTAGGATTATCTGACCAGGTCTTTTCAATTTCTGCAAATAATGGTTTTGGTACGGGTGAGTTATTAGACGAATTAGTAAGCAGGTTGCCTGTGGAGCATGAAGAGAATGATGATAGATTACCCCGTCTTGCTGTTGTCGGAAGACCTAACGTAGGCAAGTCAACTCTAATTAACACCCTGATAGGAAAGGAACGTAATATTGTTACCGATATAGCTGGAACTACTAGAGATAGTGTCCATACGAGGTACAATATGTTTGGGTTTGACTTTGAAATAATAGATACAGCGGGTCTTAGGAAACGAAAGCAAATTGAAGATAGCTTAGAATTCTATTCTACTGTAAGAACAGTGAAGGCGATTGATCAAAGCGATGTGTGTCTTCTTCTTTTGGATGCAGAAGATGGAATGGAGAAGCAGGATTTACATATTTTTTGGCAGATAGTAGAGAGTTATAGAGGTGTGGTGATTGTTGTAAATAAGTGGGATAAGATCAATAAGGATCACAATACCATGGGTGAGTTTGAGGAGAAGATTCGTGAAAGAATTGCTCCATTTAGTGATGTCCCAATAATCTTTACATCTAATCTGAAGAAACAAAGGATCTTTAAGGCTCTTGAGTTAGCTCTTGAAGTGAACGTGAATAGAGGCAGAAAGATTACGACAAGCAAGCTGAATGATTTCTTACTCCCGATAATGGATAGGCTACCGCCTCCAACGTATAAAGGAAAGTATGTTAGAATTAAGTATGTGACCCAGTTGCCTTCTCAAACTCCGACGTTTGCTTTTTACTGCAACCTGCCACAATATATTAAGGATCCATACAAGAGGTTCATTGAAAACCAAATCAGACAAGAATTTGATTTATCAGGTGTAGCAGTGAGATTGTTTTTTAGAAAGAAGTAATATAATTATACCTAATCTAATGATTGTATGAAAATGAGTTTAGTTATTTTTGACTACAATATATTTTTAGAACTATGAGTCATTTTTTTACTTCTGAGTCTGTTTCTGAGGGGCACCCAGATAAAATTGCTGATGCGATTTCCGATGCTTTAATCGATCATTTTTTAGCATTTGACTCTAACAGTAAAGTCGCCTGCGAAACCTTAGTTACTTCTGGACAAGTTATTCTAGCAGGAGAAGTCAACTCAAATGCATACATTGATGTTCAAAAGATAGCTCGTGATACTATTAGAAAAATAGGATACACGAAAAGTGAATATAAATTTGATGCTGAGTCTTGTGGTGTGCTTAGTGCTATTCATGAACAATCTGCGGATATCAATCAAGGGGTTGTTAGAAAAAATCCAGAAGATCAAGGTGCGGGTGATCAGGGGATGATGTTTGGTTATGCATCTAGAGAAACAGATAATTACATGCCCTTGCCTTTAGATTTAGCACATAGGCTCCTTTTTGAACTTGCTCAAATAAGAAAATCAGGTGAAGTAATGACATATTTGAGACCAGATTCAAAAAGTCAAGTCACGATTCAATACTCAGATGATGGAACACCTGAAAGAATAGAAGCGATTGTGATATCAACACAACACGACGACGGTTTTGATTCTACAGATGATTTGATTCTTAAGAAAATAAAGAAAGATGTGTCTGAGATATTAATCCCAAGAGTTAAAGCTCAAATGAGTCAACGCGTTCAAGATTTATTTCAAGATGATTATAAATTACACGTTAACCCTACAGGTAAATTTGTAATTGGCGGACCTCATGGTGACTCAGGTTTAACGGGACGGAAAATTATTGTTGATACTTATGGCGGTAAAGGAGCTCATGGAGGTGGTGCATTCAGTGGTAAGGATCCTTCCAAGGTAGATAGGTCTGCAGCTTATGCAACTAGACATATTGCTAAAAACTTAGTTGCCGCAGGTGTTTGTGATGAAGTTTTAGTTCAAGTAGCGTATGCGATTGGTGTGGCTGATCCTGTAGGATTATATGTTGACACTTATGGTACTTCAAAGTTAAATTTTACTGACGGTGAAATTGCTTCTAAAATTGTAGATGTTTTCCCGATGAAACCTTATCAAATTGAACAGAGATTTAATCTAAGGAGTCCCATATATTCTGAAACATCTTCTTACGGTCATATGGGAAGAACACCAAAAGTTGTTACTAAATCATTTGAAGCCTTTAGAGGAGGAGATAAAGTTGAATTAGAAGTTGAACTATTTCCTTGGGAGAAATTAGATAGAGTTAATGAGGTAAAAAAAGAGTTTGGATTGTGAATGTTGAAAACAGAGTCAATTGATTGTTAAAAAACGATTCTTATATGATGTCTGCTGACGCTTAACTTGCGCTTTGAAATAATGAAAGTATCTCCATCTCCTAACTCAATGTCAAAAACAACTGATCGCTTATCGACTCAAAATAGATTATCATCTACAGAAGCAACTCTTGGGCGAGTGATACCTCAAGCTATTGATTTGGAGGAGGCTGTTTTAGGTGCGATGATGCTTGAGCAATCTGCTGTTAATGCTGTAATTGATGTTTTAAGGCCTGATAGTTTTTATAAGCCAGCACACAGTAAAATTTTTGATATTATTCAGAATTTATTTAACGATTCTGAACCTATTGACTTATTGACTGTAACCGAGGCATTAAGGAAATCAGGTGATCTAGAATTAGTTGGAGGTGCTTTTACTATTGCTAATTTGACTACCAGAATAGCAAGTACAGCTAACGTGGAATTTCACGCACGGATAATTTCTCAAAAACATATTCAAAGAGAGTTAATAAGAGTTTCAAGTAATATTATCGAAAAAGCTTTTGATGAGAAGACTGATGTCTTTGATTTACTTGATGAAGCAGAGTCTGGACTTTTTGAAGTTGCTGAAGGAAATATTAGAAAGAGTTATGAATCCATGAGCTCTGTTGTTAAGAAGGCAATAGACAACATTGATAATGCAAGGTCACAGGATGGAGGTGTTAGTGGTGTCCCTTCTGGATTTACCGATTTAGATAAACTAACAGGCGGTTGGCAAAGATCAGATATGATTGTACTAGCTTCTAGGCCTGGTATGGGTAAGACGGCTTTTGTATTGACTATGGCTAGGAATATTGCAGTAGATCATGATATTCCTGTTGCGGTTTTTAGTTTAGAAATGTCATCAGTTCAATTGGTACAAAGACTTATAGCAGCAGAGACAGGTATCAGTTCAGATAAGTTTAGAAAGGGTACACTTGAAGATCATGAATATCAGCAACTTCATGATAGAATAGGTAAGCTATCCAAGGCTCCCTTATTTATTGACGATACTCCAGGTTTAAATGTTTTTGAATTAAGAGCAAAGTGTAGAAGACTTAAATCTACTCACGGGATTGATTTAGTAGTTATAGATTATTTGCAACTAATGACTTCTAATTCAAGTGGAAAGGGAGGAAACAGAGAACAGGAAATCTCATCTATTTCAAGATCTATTAAATCTATTGCTAAAGAATTAGATATTCCTGTAATTGCACTTTCTCAGCTAAGTCGTATGGTTGAGACAAGAGGAGGAGATAAACGTCCTATGTTGTCGGATTTAAGAGAATCAGGAGCCATTGAGCAAGATGCTGACATTGTTTCATTTATATATAGACCAGAATACTACGGATTCACAGATCATGAAGAAGGTCTTGATACAAATGGTTTAGCTGAGTTTATTTTAGCTAAACATAGACATGGTGGATTAGGGACAGTTCATATGAAGTTTGTTAAAAGACTTGCAAAGTTTGAAGATTACAACGCCTTCGCGGACAACGGTTTTTCTTCAGATTCAATTCCTGCCAACACGGCATTTTCGGATTCGGGAACAATAACTGTAGGGTCTAAGATGAATAAGGATATAGAAGGCGAACCACCATTTTAGTTCTATGAAAAGATTTTTATTTCTTGGGTGTATAATGCTCATTTCTTTTCAAGGATTCTCTTCTAAGATACTTATACCTATGGATGATAGCCAAGCTAATCATTTGAAGGCTTATGGAGTAACGTTTTGGGTGTTGGGAAATGGTGTTGAAGCACAATGGTTGTTGAATTATAGAGGAGGGAGTTTTATGCTGCCAAATATTAATAGTATTGCAGAGGAATGTGTGATTAGAGGGGTTTCATTTAAAATTATTGCTGATGTTCAAGCGGATCAGATATTAAATGAAATTTCTGACTCAGAAGTTAACATGGAGAGTGTTAAGTTAGAAAAGTCTCCTAAAATTGCTGTTTATAGTCCTGCGGGAAAACTACCTTGGGACGATGCAGTTACCTTGGTGCTTACATATGCAGAAATACCTTACGAAATAGTTTACGATGAAGAGGTTTTGTCGGGTGTTTTACCGAAGTATGATTGGCTACATCTCCATCATGAGGATTTTACAGGGCAGTTTGGTAAATTTTATAAAGCTTTTAGAACAGCAACCTGGTATCTAGATGAGGTGGATTCACAAAATGCTTCGGCTAATTTTATGGGATTCCAAAAGGTTAGTGAAATGAAAAGAGAGGTTAGTTTAACCTTAAGAAATTTTGTTTTAGGAGGAGGTTTTTTGTTCACGATGTGTTCAGGAACGGATTCATTTGATATTGCTTTAGCAGCTCAAAAGGTAGATATCTGTGATTCAATGTTTGATGGTGACCCAGCTAATTCCCAAGCTAATTCAAAACTTATTTTTTCTGAAGGTTTAGCTTTTCAGGATTACAATTTAGAAATGAATCCTCTTATTTATGAATTTTCAGATATTGATGGAACTAAGGATCATAGGGATATTAAACAAATCAATGATTTCTTTACGTTGTTCGATTTCTCCGCAAAATGGGATATTGTTCCCACGATGTTGACTCAAAGTCACAAAAGGGTTATCACTGGTTTTATGGGGCAAACAACATCTTTTCGTAAGGAATTTATTAGGCCTGATGTAACTGTGATGGGAGATAATCGAAATTTATCTACAGCAAAATATATTCATGGTGAATTAGGGAGAGGGCAATGGACGTACTATGGAGGTCATGACCCAGAGGATTATAAGCATATGGTTAATGATCCTCCTACTGATCTAAATCTCCATCCCAATTCTCCGGGATACAGATTAATATTAAATAACATATTATTCCCAGCCGCTAAAAAGAAGGAAAGAAAAACTTAAACGTTTATTTTTATCGTTTAACTGTCACAGTTAAATAAAATAAAAGTAAATCCTTGTTGTCTTGTTTAATTAGCTCATATTCCAGAGGCCCAGCACTTTTTTGAGCCATACTTAAAAGACCTAGACCAATTTGTTCTGAATTATGTGATTCACCTTCACAAAGTGTATCAACGTACCTTTTGCGTAATTGTGATAAATTCAATCCGTTAACTTCGTTTAGTTTAATCTTAAGCGATGAGGCCATTTCTAGGTCAACAATGTTCCTGCAATGTATTTGATATCCAAAAGGATTGTGTTCTATTGTTAGACTTAAGAAAGTTTCACCCAATTCATCAATCCAGCCATGTTTACTTACATTTTGAAAGCATTCAATCAAGATTTTACAAACTTTCTTCATCTCTGACATTGAACCACCAGTGTATAATATTGATTTTTCTGCTAGTTGTAAAATAGAATCTCCGGAGGTTGTGTCTAAAGTACCTGAGTACGATATTATGACTCCTCCATATTGTTGATTGGATTCAGAAACATTACCCAAACGAGTTTGTAGCTCTCTATTTAGAGTGTTTTCAGTATTTGTTTCAATCCTTGTCATAGGTAATAACAGCTATGAGCAAGGCATTAATAACGACGAGTTGTTAAATATGCACGACTAACAGCGTTTTTGCAATATAGAATTTCTTTTTCAAAAACAAAAATTATTTACCTATTTCTTTTGGGAGTGTAAGCCTCTAATCGAACGTTCAACTAATAATGGGGATCCTTCTGGAGTTCGGATCATTAAATAAAATGAAGGATGCATAAAATTTACAGTCCTGTCAAATGCTCGATTGAAAAAATAACACTTCCAAACTTCAAGTGCTATTCTTTTTGTTGTACTCCAGGCGTATGGGCTAAATCCTTTTGGACGAGGGAAAGTGCTTACCCAGAGTCTAGCATCTGACAAGCTCGTTATTGAAGTGCTTACTTTGTGAGAGTATGTGTTAAGAGGAATAGACATTGCGAGTGTTTTTTATGGTGATTATTAATCTCTACACTACAAAGCAATTAATCCACTACTCAATCTATTTACGTTGTACTCATATTAAGTGCTTTATTTAATCTTTTTGATAAAATTTCTTTTAAACTCTCCGGAGAACAGACTTTAACTTCAGCTGAATACCCCATTATCCACTGAATCAATTCATATGTTATTATTACATTTAGTGATATTGTATAAATATCTCCTTGGTTAGTTATTTTTTGAGACCGATGAAGTGGTTGTGATGTGAGGTATCGTGCTAGAATAGGATCGCATTCTAATGTGACTTGTACAGGAGGTGAATTGTCAATTACTGTTATTCCTACAGTGTGAGAAAAATATTTATCTGAATCAAACTCTGAGGAAGTTGTAAACTTGGTGTCTTCATCGGTATTAATTGATTTAATTCTGTCACAGCCAAAAGTTCGAATAAATTCCATTTTAGGATCCCAAGCTAATAAATACCACCTGTTTCTATATTCTTTTAATAAGTATGGATGAACTAAATATTTCTTTTCGGTTTCGCCAGAAAACTTTCTATAACTAAGAATAACAGGATGTTTGTTGCGCGCAGCATGCAAAAGGGGGGATAGATATTTAGAGCCACGTGCAGATGGGGTAGATTCAAATTGCATGTATTTATCAACGCCTGTTGTATCTAGGTTTGGCGCAACAGATAGTCTATCAGCTATCTTTCCTATAGCCTGATCAAATTGTTGGAAAATAGGTAGGTCTCTAAATTGAATAAGTGTGTTTGCCGCGAATCTTATGGCGTCAAGATCGTCTTCATTTAATTGGACTTCATTAATACTGTACCCTTCTTCCTCGTAGAAATATCCTCTGTGGTCTCTATGGTATGAAATAGGGGCGTAGTATCCCAATTCAGATTCATTTCTCATAGACCAAATATCTTTTTCTATGGTACTTACGCTTATGTGTTCACCGTCACTACCATACAAGGCTTCTTCACAAGCAGCGCGCAGATTTTCTTTGGAAGGATATGGATTTCCATTATTGTTAATACATCGATCAATTATGCGATATCGGAGTAGGGCGAATTTATTTGCTGGCATAGACTATAGTTGTAAGGTTAATTATGTTTGGTACTAAAACGCTTTAAACCTGAAAGACCTCTCTGTACATATTGCGGGTCGTGTGTTGTAGGTATGCCTGTGCTTGGGTAAGGTCTGCCTGTATTGTGAAGGTGGAAACAGTGTTTGTATTCTGCTTTTCTGAGCCGATTGCCGTATGTGAGGTTGATCCATTGGGCCCCATAATGAACTCCGTTGGGGCCTCTTATATCACGAATCTTTACATCGAGTAAAATGCATTTGTACCCCATTAATTGAAAGGGTCCCCAAGATGTAGCGAGATTCCTTATTGCTTCGTCTGTTGCATCATAAAGGTGAGAAGCTGTTACGTTTTCGTAATTTATCAGTGAGCCACTTTGAACTCTTTTTAATTGCTTGTAAACATGGGGTTCAAACCTTTCTCCAGCAGGCTTAAGGCCTGAGCATTCTAATTGAATTAGAGACATTAGATATTCATATGGTATGTCGAACTCTAATGAAGATTTGAAGACGTCGTCAGAATAGTTCTCGATTACTGATTGAGAGCTTGTGTTTTTATTTAAATCTAAGGGGGCTTTGATAAAATATTTGTAAGAAAAAAATAGTAGGCAAAGAATTAGCACGGCACTTAAGCCATGAAAGAGTTTTGAATGAACTCTTGTAGAAATTCTCTTATTAGACCCCAAACCCATTTATCGATAGTTTTATTAAGCTGTGAAGTAAGTTAATAATAGGTAGAATTACTAATGTTGGGAGTAGGTCAATGATGTTAAACTTTTTTATGTTGCTTAGGTCTAGACCTAGAGCAAGAAGAAGTATACCGCCTGTTGCTGTTAAGTCTATGATTAAATCTGAAGGTATGCTGGATCCGATGCTGAAAAATAAAAATGAAAGTGATCCCTGAATAATGAGCACCCCTATGGCTGAGAATAAAACTCCACGCCCGAGCGCGGCTGCTAGAAAGACCGAGCTAATTAGGTCCATAATGCCTTTAATATATAGTAGTCTGTAATTTGAGCTAAGACCTTCTTCCATACACCCGATAATTGTAAGACCACCAACACAAAATAGAACTGACGCTTTAATGAATCCTGTACCTATGTTAAGCTTCGAGGTAAAGGCAGAAAGTCGAGAGTGAAGTGAAAGGGTTTGGCCAAGGACCGAGCCAATTATTAGAGCAATAAAAACATCAATGGGAGAAGCCATATTACTCATCATATCGATGCTTAAGGCTATAGTGAATAACCCGAAAACAGTAAGTATTTGAGTTTGATTTGCCGAAGTGATGTGTCTTCTAAATAAAAGTCCTATGGTGGAGCCCAGCGCAACGGCTGCAGTGTTGAAAAGTGTTCCTAGCATTACTTTTGTGAGATTGTCTTCATTATGAATGTCCCAAGTTACATTTGCGGAACGGTATTCAAAGCGAGTGTCGAATAAACTTGAAAGAAAAAAAGGTGAACTTTACCTTAGAAGCGTGTGATCCAGGGTCTAGTGCAAGAGCGGGACTTTTAGTTACTGATCATGGAGAAATTGAGACTCCTATTTTTATGCCAGTTGGAACTGTAGGTACAGTGAAGGCAGTGCCTCAAATTGAATTGAAAGAGGAGGTTAAGGCTCAAATAATTTTAGGGAACACATATCATTTGTTCTTGAGACCTGGAATAGAGACCCTTGAAATGGCAGGTGGGCTTCATAAATATATGAGTTGGGATGGCCCAATATTAACGGATAGTGGTGGATTTCAAGTTTATAGTCTTGCCCACAATAGGAAATTGACGGAAGAGGGGGCTCAGTTTAGGAATCACATTAATGGTGATTTAATAAACTTCACCCCGGAAAATGTTGTAGATATTCAGAGAATTATAGGTGCGGATATTATTATGGCATTCGATGAATGCCCACCTTACCCAAGTACTCAGAATTATACAAAAAAGTCTATGGAGAGAACTCATCGTTGGCTTGAAAGATGTTTTACTAGATTTGCTGAAACTGAACCTAAATATGGATATAATCAAGAACTTTTCCCAATTTTACAAGGTGGAAGTTTTAGCGATTTAAGGAAACAATCCGCTGAATATATTTCATCTATTGATGCGGCGGGTTATGCTATAGGTGGGTTAAGTGTAGGTGAGCCGATAGAAGAGATGTATAAAACTAGTGAGTTGGTTTGTGGGATTCTTCCAAAGGATAAGCCGAGATACTTGATGGGTGTTGGTACTCCAGCTAATATTCTAGAAAATATTGCTTTAGGTGTGGATATGTTTGATTGTGTAATGCCCACAAGAAATGCTAGGACAGGCACGTTGTTTACCTGGAATGGTATTATAAATATTAAGAATAAAAAGTGGGAGCACGATTTCTCACCATTAGATCCTGCCGGATCAGCTGAAGTGGATAAAATGTATAGCAAATCATATGTCAGACATTTAATAAGGACAGATGAGTTACTTGCTATGTATATAACAAGTTTACACAATCTTGCGTTTTATATTGACTTAGTTAAAGAGGCGAGGAAGCACATCAAAGCAGGTGATTTTGTAGAATGGAAAAATAAAATGGTAAAGCAAGTGTCTCAAAAGATCTGATAAGCAGTGACAAGATTAGATAAATATATTATCGGAAAATTTCTCACAACTTTCTTCTTTATGTTGGGAGTGTTTTGTGTTGTTGCGGTAATTTTTGATTTAGTAGAAAATATTGGACGTTTACTGGAAAATGAGGCTCCGTTATGGCAAACGGTCAAGTACTACTTTTCATTTATATTTTTCTTCGCTAATATGTTGAGCGGGTTTATTGTTTTCCTTACTATAGTTTGGTTTACGAGTAAGTTAGCCCAAAAAACAGAAATTATAGCTATGCTTAGTGGAGGTATGGCTTTCCGTAGATTTTTAAGACCCTATTTCATCGCAGCCTCTTTGCTTGTGGCGATTTCGTTAATATTAACTCACTATATTGTTCCCGCTGCAAATAAAAGTAAGGTCGAGTTTGAAGTGGAGTGGATTCATGTTAATTTCCATGTTAAAGACCAAAACCTTTATCGTGAAATCACCCCTGGAACCATCGCGTATTTTAGAAGTATTACTTACAGTAGGGCTACAGGCTATAGATTCCAACTTGAGAGATGGGATGAAGAAGAGAACCGACTCGAGCAGCGAATAGTTGCAGCAAAAGGAACCTGGATGTCTGAGGATAGTTTATGGCGACTTGTGAATGTTAGCGTCCGTGACTTTAATGATGACGGGACTGAGTCTTTTCGATTTGTAAATCGTTTAGATACCGCTTTGACAATGCGTATCGAAGATTTCGCTCAGAGAGCAGCCGTGGTAAATACGATGCCAACACCAGAATTAAATAGCTACATTGACCAAGTTCGATTCAGCGGCGCTGATGTTTGTTCACTTGAGCTTACCCGCCACTCAAGAACATCAACGCCTTTTGCCATTTTTGTACTGACTTTTTTAGGTGTAGGAATAGCTTCTAGAAAACAGCGTGGGGGAGTTGGAATACATTTATTACTAGCAGTTCTCGTTGGTTTTACATTTGTATTTACCTCACGAATGATTTCTGTCTTTGCCGCAACCGCCGCTTCTCCGGAGTTTTTACCTATTAGCGTAAGTGGAATTCAATTTATAGCTGCCTGGCTCCCAAATATTCTATTTACAGCACTTGGCTTTTGGATTTATTATAAGGCTCCGAAATAGGTTTTAAACCCTAATTTTTCAGCTTTTTTTATTGCTGTATTGATAAAATCCTCATCGTAGTTTTCAGTTTGATATAAACCAAACACAGAAGAACCGCTCCCCGTCATTTGAACATACTCAGCATTAGAGTCTTCAATAATGTTTATAGCATTAGAGATTTCAGCATGCTTGCTGACTACTGGAATTTGAAAATCGTTATGTAGAACTTCTTTCCATTGATTAAGTGGGAGTGAGGGGAGTTTCAGAAATTGTAGTTTTTTATTACTCAATTCTTTATTCAGTAATGTGAAAGCTACTTCAGTATTAACATGTACTCCGGGGTGAATAAGTAAAATATTAAGTTCATTTATCTTGATATTTTCTATACTAAAAGGTAGGGGATCTATTATTTCACCTCTTCCTGTAACTAAGCTTGGTATGTTGTCTATAAAGAATGGACAGTCACTCCCAAGTTCAGAAGCAAGGGATTTCAATTCTTTATTTGATATACCGAGTTTACACAACTTATTTATTGCTTTAAGCATAAAAGATCCGTCAGAACTGCCACCTCCTAAACCTGCTCCTGTGGGTATTATTTTAAGCAGTTGAGCATCTATCTCAGGGAGATTGAAGTTTTTACTTAACAATTTATGTGCTCTAACTACCGTGTTAGTTGAGTTGTCTTCAGGTATTTTAATACCTGAGCAGGTGAAATTTAGTTTACCCCATTCTCCATTTTCTACAACTATAACCTCAAGAACATCACACCAGTTTATAGGTAGGAATAAGCTCTGAATTTCGTGAAACCCATCATCTCTCTTGCCAAGAATCTTAAGACCTAGGTTTATCTTAGCGGGAGGGAAGTAAATCACAGCTTTTAATTAAGTTATGGAGATTAATCGAAATAGCCGAAGCGTTTAAGTTTGCCTTCATCGTTACGCCAATCCTTATCGACTCTCACGTACAAATCGAGAAACACCTTCTTACCTAAAAACGATTCGAGTTCTATTCGTGAGTCCGTCCCTACTCTTTTAATCATTCTTCCTCCGGCTCCCACAACAATATGCTTCTGAGACTCGCGAGCGACACGAATTTCTGCTCTAATTTTAAATATAGTAGGCTCATCTATGAACTCTTCAACAACAACTTCGCAGCTGTATGGAATTTCTTGCTTGTAATGAGTTAGAATTTTCTCCCTAACTATTTCAGAGACGAAAAACCGCATTGGCTTATCAGTGAGTTCATCTTTAGGAAAGAAAGGTGGTGCTACAGGAAGCTTCTCAACGATACTTTCAAGTAGAGTGTCTACATTAAAATTGTGTAGTGCGCTGATAGGCGCAACGTGCGCATTAGGCATACGCTTTTTCCAATATTCCGCTCTCTCCATAGCTACATCTTGCCCCTCTAGATCTACTTTATTGATTAGAATAAAAACTGGAATTTCCATTTTTGATATCTTCTCAAAAGTAGCTTCATGTGCGATACTGTTTTCATAAACATCGGTCACTAGAATTAATACGTCCGCATCCTGTAGAGCAGTTTTCACAAACTTCATCATGCCCTCCTGCAATTTGTATGCAGGGTCAAGAACTCCGGGTGTATCACTATAAACTATTTGCCAATCTGTTTGATTGACTATCCCCATAATGCGGTGACGAGTTGTTTGGGCTTTAGAGTTAATAATACTAATATTTTCACCCACGAGTTTATTCATGAGTGTGCTCTTCCCAACGTTGGGTGAACCAACGATATTCACAAACCCAGCCTTATGCCCCTCTGGATAATCTATAGCGGTAGAAGCCTCATTATTCATATTCGCTGATAGCGGCATGGGAGGTAGATTAGGCATTTCGGGTAAGCTCGAAGACGCCTTATTAGATTCTTTCTCTTTTTCTTTCATTCTACTGCAAAGGTACACTTTCCGAGCGTACTAGGTCTGTGCCTTATCTGTAAATTTCAATTGTATAAGTACTTGATTTATATAGTGTTTTTTTTTAATTTTTACAATTTAAAAGAAGTCTACTAAAACATCTGTTTTAAAGTATAGTATGCCATTAGATTTGCTATTTAATCGCACTAGCCTTTACCTTTAAAAGGTGAACAAACATAAATATAATTGATTACTTTTCATCCATATACCAAATCTAACAAAGAAGATTTTTACAATTTAAATATATCTTGGCTTAAAGAATTATTTCTATTAGAACCATATGACGAATTTGTTTTATCAAACCCCAAGAGTGCTATTTTAGACAAGGGAGGATATATTTTTATGGGTAAATTCAAAGGAAAGATAGTGGCAACCTTTGCATTAACCCCTTGCGTTGATGGCGCTTACGAACTTAACAAGATGGCAGTCCACGAAACATTTAGAGGAAAAGGTTTCGGCAATAAGATCATGGAATTTTTAATACAATTCGGTATTGAAAAAAACATTAATGTTATTGAATTATATTCAAATAAAAAACTTGAGAATGCAATACATCTTTATTTAAAATATGGTTTTGTTGAGGTTGAAATATCGGAGGATAATCCGTATCAACGGTGCGACATTAAAATGTCTCAGACTCTTAATGAACTATAACTGGATTAGTTGTTGGGAGTTAAAAAAGATTACTCCCTTTATTTTACCAATCATTTTCTAACATAGCTGCCCTAATACTTCTTTCCGATTGTTGAGATAGATCCTTTCTGTTCCAGTTGTTTTTGCTTATTTCTTCTGGGGTAATCTCTCTTAGAACCCTAACGCTAAGCTTCTTCCTTCTTAAGCCTAAGATACTTATAAGATGTTTTACTACAGAACCGTCAGTCACGAAGAAAGTAAAGAACTGCAATTGTTCCTTGGATAACTTATTCCCATTTGCATGAGTCCATCTGAATGCTAATGGTTGGACGCCCGAATTTGAGTCCACAGCTATTTTAAAGAACGATGCCTTGAATGGGTGCATTTCAACTCCATAATTTGACTTCCCTTCAGGAAAAAAACTCAGATTCACATGAGACTTTGTAATCATTGTTATGGTTGGGGCTAATAGTTCTTGAATGGATTTCCTTCGGGATCTGTCGACAAATACGAATCCGAGTAATCCCATTACCTTACCAATGATTTTCAATCTTTGTACATCTGTATTTGATATTACCAAGCAAGGTGCAAGCGCCATGTGAAGAAGAGAATCTATTATTCCCTGATGATTACTTACGATTAATAAATTAGATTTTGCAATTTCCCCTTTTACAGTTAAACCTACTCCGATAATTCTCATCAGAAGTCTTGAAAATGGATAAATAATGAATCTTACATTGAACCTTAAGAAGTAATGGCGAGGTAGAAAGAACAAAATAATTCTCAGAACAACACTTAGAGACACTAATAATACCAATATTAACATTATCAGTGCTAAACGAAAATAAGCCAGGAATTTTGAGCTTTTTAGTTTTGTGGAATCCTGTTGCATGAAAAGCAATAATAATAAACAGACTTTCTTTTTTTGCCTACTAAGAACAATTTAATGAACTTTATTTTTTTAATCTAATATTATGCCAATGTTATCATATTATTCTGTTACTGATGCCATCACCCATTTTTCTTGATATTTGTTTTTTTAACCTTGTCAGTATTTGAATAAGTAGGGGATAAAAATAGTAATTATCGATTCAGTTGATGCTCTTAAACCATCTGCTATCATTGAGTTTAGAGCAAAAAAAGAGCAACCATTTCTGATTGCTCTTTCGTAGTAGCGGGGGTAGGACTTGAACCTACGACCTTCGGGTTATGAGCCCGACGAGCTACCAACTGCTCCACCCCGCGATGAGGTTCCGATTCAGCTATATGCTAGGTCATAAACCCTAGCGCAGAAGCGGACAACAAAGGTAGTCCGTCTTTTTCAATATCCAACAATAATAAATGATTTTTTGAAATATAAGTTATTCAAACCAAACGGACATCTTATTTTCTAGATATCAATAAGAGCACAAGCTTTAGTTGGATTTATTCATAATTTAAAACATACTTTAGAAATCCTTCACCAATGGGGATAGCGAGAGAGTTCACATCTCCACTCCTTTCTGGGTGCCATTGAACTCCGACGAAGAATGGGTGTGCGATTGTATCCTTGTGTCGAACACCCTCTGCCAATCCGTCTGGAGCAATAGCCCAAACTTCCAAATCTTCGGCTAATCGTGAAATACCTTGGTGGTGATTACTCACGGGATCTAAAATTTCGGATATATTGATTTCAAAGACGCCTATGTTTTTTACGATTTCAATAGGGTGCTTTACTGCGCCAGAGAGTCCCCTGTGAATACTACTGAGAGTGTCTGGCAGGTTAGGGTGAAGGCTACCTCCTAAGTGTACGTTCATGAATTGAAGACCCCGGCAGACTCCTAGGCACGGAGTTCCATTTTCTAAAGCATAGTCTAAAAGCACTCCTTCGAGTTCATCTCTTACTATGTCTATAGTCCCACATCTTATCGTATCAAAAGAGTTCCCGTAAAGACCGGGGTGTATGTCTACACCACCAGTCATTATTATTCCATCAACATTTTCAAGTTCTAGGGCTAATTGAGAAAGGGGTGTATTATAAGCGTTAACCCAATTTATTTCAATCGTAGTATCGAGTTTCTCAATGAAATTACGGTATGAGGAAGAGCTATTTGGTTTAGATAGGACGATTGTGATAGACTGAGGCTTTTCTTTTAAAGAATAATTGCTATCACTACACGCAGAAAATATGCAAATAAAGAAGACTAAAAATAAAAGGCGGAGTTTATCCATACTCCAAAAGTAAGTTAGCCTTTATGTAGTCCGCACTCTTGAGACGATTTTTCCCACCACCATCTCCCAGATCGGGGATGCTCTCCCTCTGTAACAGCCTTTGTACACGGTTCGCATCCAATTGAAGGGAATCCTTTTTTGTGGAGCGAGTTAATTGGCACGTTGTGTTTTTCTAAGTAGTTTTCTAAATCTGAATCAGACCAAGTTAGAAGTGGGTTGAATTTTAGAAGCCCAGAAAGTGAATCAAGTTCTATTCTAGGAAGATTATTTCTATTGTCTGATTGATCAGCTCTCAGACCTGTTACCCAGACTTCAGCACCTTCTAATGAACGTAAGAGTGGTTTGATTTTCCTCAGACGACAGCATGTTTTGCGTGATTCAACAGACTTAAAAATTGAATTCATTCCCTGCTCATTAACAAACTCTTCAAGGCTTAATGATTCTGGGAAAAAGCTATCAATTTCCACTTTATATTTTGCTTTTGTTTTGTCGATGAGATCATATGTTTCAGGAAACAGTCTTCCTGTGTCCAGAGTCGCAATCCTTATAGGGAGATTGTTTCTGCAAATGATGTCTGTTAAAATTTGGTCTTCAAGCCCCAAAGAAGTTGTGAAAATAACCCCTTCTGGGTGCCTGTCACAAAGTTCCATCAGCGCCACAACAGGGTCTGAGTTCAGGTTGAAAGGAATAGATTGGCTAGTCATAGCCGGCAAAGATATGATAACCCTACATATCTTATAGGATTAAGGTTAGATTAATTTACTTTTTTTAAATCAAATCTATCAAAGTTCTATTTTCTAGTACTTTAAGTTTAGCATCTCTCACCTCTGACATTAATTTATTCAATCCGCAAGAGATTTCATTACAGTCATCACAACGCTCATAGAAATTTAATGAGACACATTTTAATGGGGCTATGGGGCCGTCTAAAACTCTAATTACTTGAGCAAAAGTAATTTTTTCAGGAGGATTCGTGAGAAAATAACCGCCGCCTCTTCCTTTTTTACTGCAAAGAATATCGTTTTTTCGTAATTCTAACAATATAGATTCTAGAAACTTCACGCTCATGGGATGTTCCTTCACGATGTGGCTTATAGGAAGAGGTCCGTTGCCTTCATTTCGAACAAGAGATGTGAGAGCTTTGAATGCATATTGAGCTTTTTTAGAAAGCATTGGGTGTTAGTTTTCTGATTCGAATTAAGTAAAAGTAATATAATACATTTACATGTAGCTTTGTTATGGGAATACCATTTTTATGGTATTTAAAATTTAGCATAAATCAAGTAACTTTATCGCTTTGATTATATTTCACTTTAAAAATAATTCAAGATTTATGTGTAGATATATTTTGTTTACTCTTTTAACTATTGTCACTTTTTCTGTCAGCTTCTCACAATCTGATCACGTTGCTATAAAGTGGAACGAACAGGTTTTAGAAGCAATTAGAAATGACTATGCGAGGCCTACAGTTCATGCTCGTAATCTTATGCACTCAAGCGCGATAATGTATGATTGTTGGGCTGCTTACGATACAACATCTTCCGAGCAATATTTCTTAGGCAATACGATTGGAAACTTTACGTGCGTTTTTGATTTCGAAAATTTTGAACCTAACATTCCCTCTAATTCCATAGATAAAATCTTAGCTCAAGAGGTTTCGATGAGCTATGGAGTTTATAGATTGATTAAGCATAGGTATATGAGTTCTCCTCAATGGTCTTCAACGCTTTTAAACATTAATGCGCAAATGGCGTCACAAGGTCTTGATACCTTAATCGTTTCAACGGATTATTTAAATGAAGGACCGGCTGCTCTTGGAAATTATTTAGCGGAACAGATTATTGCTTTTGGAATGCAAGACGGAGCAAACGAGGCGGGTGATTATGCGAGCACTTGCTACACATCTGTAAATCCAAACATTCTTCCAGAAGAACCTGGGACAAATGGTATCGTTGATCCTAATCGTTGGCAAGCTATTGAGCTTTCTGTTTCTATAGACCAAAGCGGAGAGGTTATCACTGAAGTACCCCCATTTTTAGGCCCTGAGTGGGGAGAAGTACAAGGCTTTGCTCTCAGAGATTCCAACTTGACTAATGTTGTTGTAGATAGTTGTACGTTTAAGACATACTACAATCCTGGTCCTCCAGTTTATTTAGACACTAATGTTGCTTCTAGTTTCGACGAGAGCTTATATAAGTGGGGATTCGGAATGGTAATTAAATGGTCTGAGCATCTTGATCCTTCTGACGGAGTTATGTGGGATATAAGCCCTGGTTCACTAAAATATAATGGTGAGACTCCTCCTGTTGAAGAGTTCGCAAATTTCTATGATTGGGAGCGAGGTGGTCTTGTGAGTTGGTATAATGAAGATGGATCTTTCGGCGGGAATGGTCACGAAATAAATCCATTTACGGGTCAACCATATGAACCTAATATTGTTCCCCGTGGAGATTATGGACGCGTAATTGCTGAGTTTTGGGCTGACGGCCCAGATTCAGAGACTCCTCCAGGTCACTGGTTTACACTCCTTAATGAATTCATTCTAATTCCACAATCAGGTGAGCATAGGTGGAGGGGGCAAGGGCCTATCATCGAAGATCAGGAGTTCGCTGTAAAGTCCTACTTAGCTTTAGCTGGCGCTATGCACGATTGTGCGATCGCCGCTTGGAGCAATAAAGGACTTTATGACTACATCCGACCTGTTTCAGCTATTCGTTATATGGCAGAGAAAGGCCAAAGCACAGACATGACTCTCCCTAATTACCATCCAGCAGGCCTACCACTGGTGCCTGGGTTTATTGAAGTTGTAGACGATGATCACATACTTGCCGACTTTGGAGAAGAGGATCATGTTGGTGAGATTGCAATACACTCTTGGAAAGGACCAGATTATATTGAGGTTCCTCAAATTGATGAAGCTGGTGTGGGTTGGATTTTAGCTGAGCAATGGTGGCCATACCAACGACCAAGTTTCGTAACACCACCTTTTGCTGGGTACTTCAGCGGTCACAGTACATATTCAAGAGCTGCAGCTGAGCTCTTAGAGATGTTAACAGGGTCAGCTTATTGGCCTGGAGGAATGGCGGAGTGGTCTGCTCCTCAAAATCAATTTCTTGTATTCGAAGATGGTCCTTCTGTTGAATTTAATCTTCAGTGGGCAACATATTTAGATGCTTCTAATGAAAGTGCTCTTTCAAGGATTTGGGGAGGTATTCATCCACCTGTAGATGATGCTCCAGGGCGTTATGTTGGAATTCTCGCTGGTAGAAATGCATTTAATTTTGCTGAGACTATAGCTTTCCCTGACTGGGCAATGGAATTTGGAGGTGATGGGTTTTTACCAAGTGAAGAATGTAGTTGTGATTTTGACAATGATGGAGTTGTTGGCTCATCGGATTTGATGTTGTTTCTTGCTGCGTACGGTTTAGGTTGGGCTGGTCCGTTTGATTTGGACAACTCTACAGTTATTGGTGCTCAAGATTTACTTGTATTTTTACAACGTTTTGGTCAATCATGTGACTAAGATAAAATTCTATTTTGTATTTTTCGAAAAATTAAGAACTTACAATGTTTATAAAAGAACACGGAACAGCTGCAATTCTTCTAGCTGCAATTTTCCTCGCTTTGGGCTTTATGCTTGGAAAAGTAACAGGGAAAGGACATCATAGATGTAATAAAGGACATCACAAGTCCTCTTGCAATCATGTTTCCTCTTGTAATCATGGAAAACATTCATCAAACAACGATTTCGTATTTCATTCTGATGATCATATGATTATTGTTGAGTCAATGATGAGCGAAGGATTTGAAGGAGATACTATTTTAACAATCCCAGGTGGAGAGATTCATATGTCAATAGATGGAGATAATGTTGATGTTAGAGTTGATGTTGATGAAGAGCACTCGCATGAACACGGGGATCATGATGAACATAAAGAGGTGAAAGTAGTTAAAGTCATCACGGTAGAATAATATCAATTTCAGATTATGAAAATTATAAGTTTATTTAAGCCACTAGCATTTTTTATCCCAGTTGTAGCTATCGTATCGTTGTGTAATTCTGGATGTTCCTCAGAATTGGAATCCGGTAATGATTCATTAAGTGATAGCTTGTCAATAGAAGAAATAAATGCTAAACGTGGAGATGCATGTGACTGCATATCAAACACTCTAACTAAAATTGATGCTTTTACAGTTAAAATGAATTCTGGAGAGTATAAGAAGAGTTCAGATTTAAATTCAGCTTTAATTATTGCTATGAATGGTTGTATGACTCCTACGGGCAATAAGGAAGCAGATGCAGCTTGGTCTGTTTCTTTATCTGGTTGTGATTCTTTTTTATCAATTAGAGAATCAATGATGTTAGTCAGTGAAACAGCTGCTCTCTTAAAGCAAGCTGAGCAAGATGAATTATTCAAACAAACGGGAGGCGCTAACGGTGCTGCTGAAATTTTAAACCGTTTAAGTAATAAAAACAAGTAAGGCCTGGTTAATCACCAAGCCCAAGTTTTTGGATTACTAAATTAACTTCTTTTTCTGTGCTTCTTAGTTTTGAATTACACAGTTCAAGAAGTTCTGTAGATCGTTTAATGGTATTTGTTAGCTCATCTATTGAGAGCTCATCATTTTGTAGTGAGGAAAGTATTTTCTGAAGTTCTGTTATCGAATCATCATAATTCATATCCTTCAGTGACTTTATTTTATTACTATTTGACATGTGTTTTTATTTGTTTTTACATTGAATAACTTCAGCGAGTAAGTTGCCTTTATGCATCTCAATTTCAATGTTATCTCCTTTTTTAAGATTTTTAGAGTCTTTGACAGATTTTCCATCAAGCCTTACAATGCTGTATCCTCTAGATAATGTATTTTCTGGTTTAATAAGCTCCATACTAGTGGCTAGGCTCAGTAGCGTCTCTTTTTGCTTAGTGAACACTCTTTGAAACTCTCTATATAAATCCCCCTTAATTTTATCTAAAGACGATGTTTCTTTATGAAGTAGTCTTATCGGCAGATCTAATAACGTTGTTTTCGCACTGCTTAGATTTGTTTTTTCTCTGCTAATAATAGTCTTACTTCTACTGCCAATTCTGGTAGCGATATCTATCAACATAGAAGAAAACATCAAGCTTTGATCTACCACGAAATCACCAACGTCAGTAGGCGTTTTAAAATATCTATGAGCAACAAAATCAGCTATTGAAAAGTCAGTTTCATGACCAATTCCTGTTAGTACTGGAGTTGTAAGTTCTCCTATTTTGAAAGCCAATTGAATATCATTAAAACAGTCAAGATCTAGAGGTGATCCTCCACCTCTAATAAGGACAATAATATCCGAATTAGATTCATTTGCTTTGTCAAGAGAATTGCATATTTGAGCAGCAGCGTCTTTCCCCTGTACAGAAACAGGAAACACCTTTATTTCAAATCTAAATAGCCATTCGTTATGCAGTACATGGTGAGCAAAATCCCTGAAGCCAGATGTGCCAGGAGACCCAATCAGAGCAATTCTATGAAGCACAGTAGGTAGTTTGAGTGCTGAGTTTTTATGCTGTATCCCTTTTTCTTTAACTTTCGCTAGAGTCTCAGCTTTTCTACGTTCGAGCTCTCCTAACATAAAGGATAAATCGATTTTAGAAATATCTAAGCTTAAACCATGAATCTCACTAAACTTAACCCTGCACTGGAATACGATTTCACTCCCATTTTTAAGTACGCTTGTATAAGATTCACCTAGGTCTGCTTTAACTTTATCAAAAGTTTTACGCCAAAGCATTGCTTTAATTGCAGCTTTTCGTATCCCATTACTCTCTTCAACAAGGTCAAAGTAAACATGTCCTGATCTACTGTGAGTGACTTTCGCAATCTCAGCTTTCACCCAAAAATCAGCACTGCCAGTTTTAGCTTCAAGAGCATTTTTAATGCTTCTGTTAAGCTGAAAGAGGGTGAATACCCTACGGTCTTCTACGGTGTTTATTTCTGGACTACGACTCTCCATGATTGTGGAGTGAAGGTAGATGAAAATTGATCTTGTGGTACGAATCGAATGATTTGAATTCCATTACAAATCTCACTGGCGTCAATCGTTAAATATTCATTAGCTATTAATGATGTAGTGTAATTTAATCGACCGTTTAAATCATACAAAGACACTATACCATTTACTACAGCATTCATAGAAATACCATTTGATGACACTATTGGTTGATCCATTAATCTATAAACCTCTTCGATACCATTTGTGTTTTCTGTTAGTGACAAAGACATGCCGTGATAAGCATCTCCAAGGGTCTGATTTTGAAGGTTTGCAGCAAGGCCAGACATGTAAAAGCCTACATTGCCACTACCGGTTTCAGGTGCAATCCAAGTAGTTGTAAAAATACCTGTAGAACTAGGTGTACTGTGTTCTACAATGTGTCTTGACTCTACTGATTCAATTTGGACAGAAGTTCCAGGATTGGTGAACTCTCCAGCATTTGACCCATCAGGAAAAACGGATGTGGCTTGAAACCCATACCCAACTGCTGTGTTGGAGATTACATTAAAGCTAACCTCATACGTGTCTCCTGCGATGTAAGTTGATACTTCTTCTCCTATAATATTCGTAATAGTCATGCTTGATGAGGCAGTCATAGCCCCTGGTTGGTTATGGCATTGTATGCAAGATTGAGCAGATCCTGGAGCACCTGTTCTGTCTTGGTTTTGGACTTCAGCCACTCCATCAGAACTAGAAAGAAGGCTTAAAGCAATGATTGATACAGCAGACATTGCGAAGATTATTTTTTTCATGAGTGCGAAATTACACTTTTCATATTAAATGTATATATGTTGATCAACTAAATCACCCTCGTGTTAGCTTATTTGATCACATTACTGTTACTAGATGCGTCTAAATAATTGTATGTAACATATATTTTCCATGCAACTATCGCCTTATCGAAAAGAGATAGCTTTAATAAATCAGGTCGCCTATGGATTTTAGGAAGTATTAGTTTATTAATTCTACTTAAAACAGTCCAAAAAATAAGGTTCATTTTTATGTTTTTGCTCATGAAATGATTGATGCAAGATAGTTACTAAAGACTTTCAACAGTTTAGAGTGAGCAAAATCATTAAGGGGTGGTCATTAATGTTAAGTGTTTTCTTGAAATTTGTATGTTATGAGTACAAGTGTAAAGCGAGATTTCAGATGGGATAGGATATTATTAGTTGCGCTGATATTAATTGGTTGCTCTAGTGGCGTTGTTGCTCTAGTAAGTAATGAGGGCCCCCCATCACAACAAAAGCAAAACTTGTCTCATCCGGAACCTATATCTAAAATAAATGGGTACAATCTCCCGGAAAAGGAACTAGCTGTGGCTCAAGGGGAGGATACTAATAATGAATTTGTGTTAAGTGAAGATGTTGTGGAGCCGAAGACTAAAGATGTAAAATTAGGATCTTTACAGCCTTGTAGCTGCTGTAAGCAAACCATAAGAGTTCCTAAAAACCCATACACAAGACATCAGTCGGCAGCACGTTCTTTACCTAGTAGTTTTTTTGTAAAAAATGATTCTGAGTTATCATATGGTTTAAGTGTAAATAAACTTGTTGAGGTGTCAGATGGAAGGGGGTATAGAATCGATAGGCTTAAATACAGTAAAGCCGTTCTTCTCCCAGAGGTTAGAGATCTATTAGAAGATATGGGACATGACTATGCGGATGCTTTAAAAGGCACAGATTCTGAAGGCACAGTGTTTAGAGTAACTTCTATGACCAGGACAGATCATCAACAAAGAAGCCTACGAAGAAGAAACAGAAACGCCACCAAAAGTCAATCAACTCATAGTTATGGTGCTTCCTTCGATATTGCTTTTATGGATAGAGCAAACGAAGACGATAATTGTAATCGCCCCACACGTGAGATGCAAAAACTTCTTCTACGGTATCAAAAAGAAGGGAGAATTTTAATCATTCCTGAAGGAGGGTGCATGCACATCACCCTTTTAAGAGTTAAATCTTAGTTTAAGAGCACTCTTTTTATTCCCCACTTTTCAGTTTCGATAAAGAACATTCCCTCTGAGAATCCTGTAAAGTTTATTGAGAGACCTACTCCATTTTGAATAATTCTTCCGGATATATCTCTCACTTTCCATCTTACATTTAATGGTAAGCCATGTAGAGTTGTTATTCCATTTATTGCTGGGTTAGGAGCAATAGACCAAACTAACTCATCGATTTCACTGACTTCAACACTTTCACATTCTTGATGGTATGTTTGCATCCACAGCATACCACCGATAATTGCTGGTCCAGCACAGTCTCCATGGCTGAGTGCCCCTCCGTTTGAAGTTACAACGCTATTTGCTCCATTTACGGTCATCCATTCTTCTGCAACGAGGGCATTCTGATAGAAAACCTGCTCGTCTTCTGTACAATAGTACATTTTCATAGGTGATAGAGGTATCCATTGGTAGACGTCGTTGTCCTGAGCTGCGATGTTAAATGGGTGGTCAGGGTTGTTGGTTAGTTGCTCTATGATGCCTGGTTGAATCATTTCGCTTAGTAAATCAGGAAGGTATGCGTTAATTGTGGCGCCATCAGTTTCACCATCGAACAATGCTGGTAAACCTGTTGCGTAAGGCTCTTGGAAAATCTCGCTTAGGTCTTCGTATATATTTCCGTAGTAGCTATTCCAGCCTATGATGTTGTATGCTATGTAAGCTGGGTTTGAGTAGGTATCACTTTCAGCTATTTGAATAGATTGAGTTCCAGAAATGTCATAAGGACCGCTTAGAGGAGCTGAAGCAGTTAAAGGATATTCTTCAGACCAGTTTTCTTGAAGTTCTCTCGAAAGAGCCATTGAGGCATGACCACCTTGTGAATATCCTGTTGAGTAAAATTCATCGTCAAAGCTGAATCCCAATTCTAACCCAAGTGTCTCTGCTGCTTGAAGTAAATACACTCCTGCATCTGCTTCAGACTGAGCGTGTACATATGGATGCATAAGGTCTGAAGTTCCAAGTCCAACGTAGTCTGGCATAAGAGTAATGAAGCCAGGACTAGACATTAAATACCCTAAGCTACCCTCAGTCGATAGAAATGATGGGGCGTCTGACCGTTTGAAAATTGTTCCGTGCATGTATGTTATCACTGGCAAAGAACATCCCTCGTCTGTCCCAACAGGAATGAACATTGCTCCACTTACTGTTATCATACTATCTAGATATGGCATCTCGTAAGTAACTCGATATGCATCTACACCAAACTCAGCAGTATAAATACTAGCGGGAAGTTGGAAATAAGCAGCAATATTAGCAATGTCATCGGAAGTGTATGAATTTAGGAGTTCAGCTGTTTGGGCTAAAGTGCTTGTATAGGTAGTCATAGCAAGCAGTAAAGTCGCAAAGGAAAGGGTATAGGTTTTAGTCATAATGAAAAGTATAGGATTCAATAAGATTGTAAATTACAACTTATAAGTGTATAACCTCACCGTAAGCTGCTGCTGCAGCCTCCATAATAGCTTCTGAAAGAGTGGGATGGGGGTGTACGGTTTTTATTAGTTCGTGACCAGTTGTTTCTAATTTTCTAACGGCTACAAGCTCTGCAACCATTTCAGTTACGTTAGCGCCTATCATATGGCCGCCTAAAAGTTCGCCGTATTTAGCATCGAAAATTAATTTTACGAAACCATCTTTGTGGCCAGCGGCGCTTGCTTTTCCAGAAGCGGAGAACGGAAACTTGCCGACTTTAATGTCGTATCCGGCATCTTTAGCAGCTTGCTCAGTCATACCTACGCTTGCCACCTCAGGGAAGCAGTAAGTGCATCCGGGAATATTATCGTAGTCAAGAGCTTCGGGTGATTGCCCTGCAATTTTCTCAACACATATGATGCCTTCAGCGGAAGCTACGTGAGCTAAAGCTTGGCCAGGTACGCAATCGCCGATAGCGAAATATCCAGGGATGTTACTCATGTAGAACTCGTCAACAAGGATTTTGCCTTTGTCTGTTGCGATACCGACATCCTCAAGACCTATGTTTTCGATATTAGCTACTACTCCCACAGCACTAAGTACAATATCGCAATCGATAACCTCATCACCTTTTTTTGTCTTAACAGAAACTTTACATCCGTTACCCGAAGTGTCAACAGAAGTGACTTCTGATGAAGTTTTTATAGTGATTCCTTGCTTCTTTAGAGATTTTTGAAGCTGCTTTCCTATTTCTTTGTCTTCAACAGGAACGATTCCATCCATGTATTCTACTATTGTTACATCTGTTCCGATAGAATTGTAGAAGTACGCAAATTCAACCCCGATAGCTCCTGATCCCACTACAACCATTTTCTTTGGTTGAGATTTTAACGTCATAGCCTCTCGGTATCCTATGATCTTATTTCCGTCTTGAGTTAGGTTGGGAAGTTGTCTAGATCTAGCACCTGTTGCAATGATGATGTTTGCCGCCTCAAGAACTTGTGTACCGCCATCGTTAGCGGTAACTTCTATACGTTTTCCAGTTAGGACTTTTCCAGTTCCCATAATCACATCAACCTTGTTCTTCTTTAGAAGGAAGGTTACTCCTTTAGACATTCCATCTGCAACTCCACGTGAGCGAGCGACCATACCTCCAAAATCCGCTTTAGGTTCTGCTGCTTGAATTCCGTAGTCTTCAGCGTTCTTAATGTAGTCGAATACATTGGCACTTTTTAGAAGAGCTTTAGTGGGTATACATCCCCAATTAAGGCAAATGCCACCAAGTGATTCACGCTCAATCACAGCCGTCTTAAGGCCGAGTTGAGATGCGCGAATTGCAGTCACGTAGCCTCCAGGGCCACTTCCTAAAACGATTACGTCGTACTTCATATTAGATTCTATTATTAGCGAAAGTTGCTGAATATTGGAAGTGCAAAGTTAGTCGGTAGTTGGTTATTTTAATGCGCCAATTTATGACAGTGTGTTCCATACCTAGGTCATTACCTTTGCGGCATAATTCCAATTATGAGAAACTTAGTATTGTTTGGTCCTCCAGGGTCAGGAAAAGGAACGCAAAGTGCATTTTTAGTAAAGCATTACAATCTTGTGCATTTAAGTACAGGTGATGTCTTTAGGTTTAATATCAAAGGCGGTACAGAGCTAGGTAAACTTGCTCAATCATATATGAATAAAGGGGAATTAGTTCCGGATGAGGTTACTATATCTATGCTTGAACAGGAGGTTGAGAAGCGTCCTGATGCAAAAGGATTTATTTTCGATGGTTTCCCAAGGACTACTGCTCAGGCTGTGGCTTTGGATAAATTTCTCGAGGCACGAGGAGTTTCAATTGAGTCGATGCTAGCTCTTGAAGTTGAGGTGGAAGAGTTGAAGAAAAGACTATTAACCCGCGCTGAAACAAGTGGCCGTGCAGATGATGCAGACCCTTCTGTGATTCAAAATCGAATTGATGTTTACAACGCTGAGACTGCTCCCGTTGCTGATTTTTACAAGACAACCGGTAAGTTTAAATCCATCAATGGACTAGGGTCAATAGAAGATATCACAGGGCGTTTAGTAGCTGCAATAGGATAATGGCTATTCAAAATTTTGTTGACTATGTGAAGATATGCTGTCGGTCTGGAAAGGGTGGAGCAGGATCTATTCACATGATGCGTAATAGAACCACGTCAAAAGGTGGGCCCGATGGAGGTGATGGTGGAAGGGGAGGACATGTTATCGCAGTGGGGAGTTCTCATAAATGGACGTTGTTGCATCTTAAATACAGCAAGCACGTAATTGCAGGTCATGGTGGGAGTGGGAGTGGAAATCACAAGCACGGTGCTGATGGTATTGATAAGATTATTGAAGTTCCTTTAGGTTCAATAATTAAAGATGTTGAGACTGGTGAAGTGGTTTGTGAGATTACTAAGGAAGGCCAAACTGCAATTGTAACCAAGGGAGGACTTGGTGGTCGAGGAAATGATCACTTTAAGTCTCCGACAAATCAAAGCCCAGAGTATGCTCAGCCAGGGCAAGATGGTTTAGAGGAGTGGAAGATTATAGAGTTAAAACTTTTAGGTGATGTGGGGCTTGTTGGATTTCCGAACGCTGGGAAATCTACGCTTTTATCAGTTGTGAGTGCAGCGAAACCAGAAATTGCGGATTATCCTTTTACGACTATTCGACCTAATTTAGGTATGGTGGCATACAGAGATGACAGATCGTTTGTTATGGCTGATATTCCTGGGATTATTGAAGGTGCCGCAGATGGGAAAGGTCTTGGAGTTAGGTTTTTAAGGCATATCGAACGAAACCCAGTATTGCTTTTTATGATTCCTGCAGATGCTGATGATATAGTTGCAGAGTACAGGACTTTATTAAACGAACTTGAAAAGTACAATCCAGAGATGCTCGCAAAGCAAAGGATATTAGCTGTTTCGAAGTCTGATCTTTTAGACGATGAACTCGAGGAGGAAATGAGAACTGAGCTTAAAAAAGAAGCTCCAAATTTAGATCCATTCTTCTTTAGTTCTGTAGCGCATAAAAACATAGATAAGTTGAAAGATCTAATTATGTCAGCTATTGAGGATGCTAACCCAGACACAGGTTTGTCTAAGGGGCCTTTTGCGCCTTTACCACCGCCTTTAGTAAAATAATCATATGACGAATTTGATTCTTTTAAGTGATGAAGTAAAGTCAGCTCTGAGCAAAGGAATACCTATTGTTGCTTTAGAATCAACCATCATTTCTCACGGGATGCCATACCCTGAGAATGTTAAAACAGCTCGGAAATTAGGTGATATAATACGTGATGAAGGTTGTGTTCCAGCTGTTGTAGCAGTTGCTGATGGAAAACTGCATGTAGGTATAAGTGATTTGCTTTTAGAAAGATTGGCCACTGAAAAGGATGTTCTAAAGGTAAGTCGTAGAGATATTCCCATAGCTCTTGCTTCAGGAGCGATAGGCGCCACAACTGTAAGTGGAACTTTGATTGCAGCTCACAGGGCTGGAGTGAGGGTCTTCGTAACTGGGGGAATAGGTGGAGTTCATAGAGGCGCTGAAAAAACATTTGATATCAGTGCTGATTTAGAGGAGCTAGCTATTAGTAATGTAGCAGTTGTAAGTGCTGGTGTTAAAGCGATTTTAGACCTGCCTAAAACTCTTGAAGTTTTAGAAACGAAAGGAGTTCCTGTAATCGGATTCCAAACAGATGATCTCCCAGCATTTTACACTCGTAAAAGCGGTCTTAAACTCGTTGCAAGAGCAGATTCACCAAATGAAGTTGCCTCTATTATGAAAGCTAAATGGGAGTGCGATATAGATGGTTCTATCCTGGTTATGAATCCTATTCCTGCGGAGTTCGAGGCTGATGCGGATATCATAAACGAATCGATAGATGAAGCTCTTGTTTTGGCTGATAAAAAGGGCGTGTGCGGTAAGGAGATTACCCCCTTTATTTTAGCTCATGTAGCTAAGGTTACAGGAGGTGATAGCCTAGCTGCAAACATTGCCCTTGTTGAGAATAATGCGAGGGTAGGAGCGCAGGTCGCAAAAGCGTATTCTCTCCTTACCTAACTCGGTGTCGCAATTCGTATCTTCGCGCCGATGCAAGAAGAGAAAAACACACCTGAATTAGAAATTGATTTTCGCGAGATTTTGCTTTCTGATTATAGAATGGCGTGTGTTAGTCGAGAAGTGTCTATTTTAGGTAGGAAAGAGGTGCTTACTGGCAAGGCGAAGTTTGGAATATTTGGTGATGGAAAAGAGGTGTGTCAGCTTGCACTCGCTAAAGTTGTGAGGCCTGGTGATTGGAGGAGTGGCTACTATAGAGACCAAACATTTATGATGGCTCGAAACCTCATAAATATCCAACAATATTTCGCAGCTCTGTATGGAGATCCCGATTTAACAAGAGAACCAACTTCTGGCGGGCGTCAGATGGGCGGCCATTTTGCGACTAGATTTTTAAGCGAAGATGGCGATTGGTTGGACCAAATGGCAGACGTTAATAGCTCTTCAGATCTCAGCCCTACTGCTGCTCAGATGCCTCGACTTTTAGGGCTTGCTCAAGCAAGTAAGGTGTACAAGTCTCTGCCTGAAATGGCGAAAAAGATGTCGAAGTTCACTGATGGAGGGAATGAAATTGCCTTTGGAATGATAGGGGATGCGAGTACATCACAAGGCCTCTTTTGGGAGACCATGAATGCAGCGTGTGTGCTTGAGGTTCCTATGTTGATGTCAGTTTGGGATGACGGATACGGAATATCTGTGCCTAAGAAATACCATACAACTAAAGAGAGTATTTCCGAAGCCCTTCGCGGTTTTCAAAAATCGGGAGGCACTAATGGGCTCACTATATTCAGAGTAAAAGGATGGGATTACCCTGCTTTAGTTGCCACTTATGAAGAAGCAGCAAAGATTTGCAGGGAAACTCACTCGCCAGTACTTGTTCATGTAGAAGAGTTAACTCAGCCTCAAGGACACTCGACATCTGGCTCTCATGAGAGATACAAATCTAAGGAGCGCATGGAGTGGGCAGCCGAGTACGACTGTATAAGCCAAATGGCGAAATTCCTCGTACTTGAGGGAGCCTCTACGGAAGACGAACTCGCTGTAATAAGAAAGGAGGCTAAGAAAGAAGTGAGGGAGAAGCAGAAAGAGGCTTGGAATAGTTTTAGAGTTGAAATTGATGGAGATATTGTTTCTGCGGTAGCTCTATTGCGAGGTGTTGAAGGGGATGATTCAAAAAGAGCGTATAAGCTTGAGAAGGCTATGGACCCTGGACGTGCTGAGGTGATGTCAACTCTAAGGGAAGCTATGCTTGATACAGCAGGGGAGGATGGTCCTGAAAGGAAAGCATTACAGGTTTGGCTTAAATCCGCAAACGTAAAGTCGCTGCACAGATATAGCTCTAACCTATATTCTGACGGAGCAGATAGCGCACTTAAAGTGCCTGAAATACCCGCGATTTTCTCAGATGAGTTAGTTGATGGAAGGCAAGTGCTACAGAAAAACTTCGAAGAGATTTTCACGAGATACCCCAATGCACTTACTTTCGGGGAGGATGTTGGAGGGATTGGAGGTGTGAATCAGGTAATGGAAGGCATGCAGGATAAGTTCGGCGAAGAGCGCGTTTCAGACACTGGTATTAGAGAGAGCACTATAATAGGGTCGGGAATAGGGATGTCTCTTAGAGGTCTTCGCCCTATC
>Ga0206679_10000529_pt1 | contig 31647 bp, 31 predicted proteins | sample M110012015metaG_FD_155464 | JGI IMG/M metagenome (GOLD analysis project Ga0206679, IMG submission 155464) | Ammonia-oxidizing marine archaeal communities from Monterey Bay, California, United States - M1 100m 12015 | ecosystem: Environmental > Aquatic > Marine > Intertidal zone | place: USA... | reverse complement strand
GCTCAAATAGTTCGAAAAATTTAGATTTGAACACGAAAATATAAGTATTTTTGATTAATTTCTTAACTTCTTTGTTACTGAAACTATATATCGTATGTTGAAAGATAAAAAAAACTCAAGGATAGACTTATGCCAGAATTACCTGAGGTGGAAACAGTAGTGCAAGGTTTATTGACAGCAATTGCAGGGAAATTAATAAAAGATGTTACCATAAATAGACCTAATCTCCGTTGGCCGTTTCCAGAAGGTATGAAGGAGCGACTGGAGGGCAATGTTGTTTTAAATGTTAATAGGCGGTCTAAATATATACTAGTTGAATTATCTTTGGGTGAAACAATGATAATGCATTTAGGAATGTCAGGCCGAGTTCTAATTCATCAAGATAAAGCCCAAAATGGGCATAAAAATTTTCATTTCAAACAGCCTAGTATCAAAAAGCACGATCATGTTATTTTTGATTTTGAAGAGGGCACAAGGGTTGTTTATAATGATCCAAGACGATTTGGAGCTATTGATGTCTGCAGATCTACGGAACTAGGTACACATAAAATGATCTCAAATTTAGGTATTGAGCCACTAAGCAACCAATTTAATGCAGAGTTTCTTTTTGAGAAATTCAAGGGCAGTAAAACTACTATCAAGGCGGCGCTTTTAAATCAAAGACATGTTTGTGGTTTAGGTAACATTTATGTTTGCGAAGCTTTGTGGAGGTCTGGTATTTCACCATTAAAATTAGCTGGGAAGATAAAAAAGACCAAAATTGAACTTTTAACAGTGGTGATTCGAGAGGTTCTTTTAGAAGCTATTGCTTCAGGTGGCTCTTCTTTAAAAGATTTTAAAAATACAGAAGGCACTTTGGGGTATTTTCAACATAATTTTAATGTTTATGATAGAGAGGGAAATAGTTGTAAAACTGAAGAGTGTAACAAAAAAATAAAGAAAATTGTGCAAGCAGGTCGATCAACGTTTTTTTGTAATAACTGTCAAATATAGATTATTCTTAGAGAATCTGTTTTAATGCTAAATCACCGATTAACCAATTATGAGATAAAAATGGCTTACCAAACATTGATTGTAGAGATTGAAGAACACGTTGGCGTGATTACATTGAACCGTCCTGAAGCTTTAAATGCTTTAAATAGCCAAATGCTTGGAGAACTAGCTACTGCGGTAACATTAATGAACAGTGACGATAGAGTTCATGCATTAATAGTAATCGGTTCAGAAAAAGCTTTTGCTGCAGGAGCTGATATTTCTGAAATGGCTGAAAAGTCTTTTGTTGATATGTTTAAGTCTAATTTTTTTGGTGATGAACACTCTATAATCTCAAAAAGTCGAAAGCCAATTATAGCTGCAGTATCGGGCTACGCCTTGGGTGGTGGATGTGAGTTAGCTATGATGTGTGATTTTATAATAGCTTCCGATACGGCAAAATTTGGACAACCTGAAATTAATCTTGGAGTTGTCGCTGGCATTGGAGGAACACAGCGTTTAACGCGACTTGTTGGAAAAGCAAAATCTATGGATATGCATTTAACAGGTCGCTTTATGGGTGCGGTCGAGGCGGAACGTAGCGGCTTAGTCAGTAGAGTTGTTCCAGTCAATAAATTGTTAGAAGAAGCAAAAGCTGCAGCAGCAAAAATAGCAGAGAAGTCAACTTTGACTGTTATGGCAGTAAAAGAAGCTGTTAATAGAGCAGAGGAGACATCCTTGTCTGAGGGCATTCTTTTCGAAAAGAGATTATTTCACTCGCTTTTTGCAACCCAAGATCAAAAAGAAGGTATGGCAGCATTTTTAGAAAAAAGAGAGCCGCATTTTCGTGCGAAATAGAATCATTGTACTGGTTGACTAAGTTGAGTTGTGGCGCTAGAAGCCACTTCTTAGATTTATGTATATCTTTATAAAGGTTTAAATTATGGCAAATTCGCCCCAAGCAAAAAAAAGAGCGCGGCAAATAGCTCGTCGAACAGAAGTGAACAAAGCAAGAAGGTCTCGTATAAGAACCTTTCTTCGCAAACTTGAGGAAGCCATATCTGGTGGTAATGTAAAACTTGCATCAGAGGCATTGAAAGATGTTCAACCTGAAATAATGCGTGGAGTAAATAAAGGTATAATGCATAAAAATACTGCAAGCAGAAAAATGTCTCGGTTATCGGCAAGAGTGAAAGCTTTAAACGTTTAAATCGTTTGTTAGTGATAATTTTGAAATAGCGTCCTTTGTAGGGCGCTTTTTTTTAAATAAATAGTTGCAGTTTTAGTGGTAGAAATTTACTAAACAACAACATATTGTGTTTGGTTTTGCTATGTTAGATTCGCTTTTAAATAAGTTGTGAGTCAAGTGCGAAGATTGGTTGTATCCAACACAAACCTGCTGCTAACTGCTACTTGTGATTCACACGTCTGGGGGGACTTGAATGGAAAACGCATTTGGACTTAGTGTAACGGAGGTATTACCTCATGAAGCTTGGTCCGAACTTAGCAGCCGCCAAAATGCGATTCTTGTTGATGTTAGAACTAAAGAAGAGTGGACCTTTGTTGGTGTACCTGATTTGGCTTCTCTGGGTAAGCAAACCATTTTTATTGAATGGCAAGAATACCCAAACATGTCTTATAATTCCTCATTCGTTGATATGCTTATGGAAGAGATTGGCAGTCAGCCGGTAGATAAAATCTTTTTCTTATGCCGTTCGGGGACCCGCTCAATGGATGCCGCTAATGCGCTCTCTAATCACCCAAGTAACTTGGGTAAAAATATTAGATGCGTGAATGTTGCGGAAGGATTTGAAGGGGATATGAATATAGAAAAACATCGTGGTTGTACTTCCGGTTGGAAAGCACGCGATTTGGCTTGGTGCCAATATTGAGATTATGAGCAGGAAAATATGAATAATAATATTTGGGAATGTGTGTGTGATAGGCTGCTAGAAACAGTGAGTGCTAATGAATTTAATAACTGGATTAAACCTCTAAATTTTCAGGGAATAGAAGATGGTGTTGCGAACTTTCTAGCTCCAACTAACTTCATTGGTACTTGGGTCTTGAGAAATTATGGTGAAATGATTCAGCGCCATTTTATTGCAGAAGGCACCGTAATTGACAGGATTGCATTTAAGGTTGATAGCGTCTCTTTAAAAAAACATGTCGACAATAATAATGTCTTAGCAAAACAAGAAATTCTGAATAGATCGTCACAAAATACAGAAAGATCTTTCAATGATAGCAATTCGGTATTGCCTGTCGCGCCGTTAGATAAAAGATTTACTTTTGATAGTTTTGTTATTGGCAAGCCAAATGAACTGGCTCATGCAGCATCGAGGCGTGTTGCTGAGGGGGGTGCCGTGACATTTAACCCTTTGTTCTTATATGGTGGAGTTGGTCTGGGAAAAACCCACTTAATGCATGCTATCGCTTGGGAAACACAGCGTAGAAACCCAGATTCAAGAGTGATTTATCTGTCTGCTGAGCAATTTATGTATAGATTTGTGCAAGCTTTAAGATTTAAAGATATGTTAAGTTTTAAAGAATTATTTCGATCAGTAGATCTTTTAATGGTCGACGATGTTCAATTTATAGCTGGAAAAGATAGCACTCAAGACGAGTTTTTCCATACATTTAATGCGTTAGTGGATCAACACAAACAAATAATTATTTCGGCTGATAGAGCTCCAGGAGAAATTGATGGTTTAGAAGATCGTATAAAATCGCGGCTTCAATCTGGGCTTGTCGTTGATTTACATCCAACTGATTATGAACTTCGCCTTGGGATTTTGCAATCAAAGGCTGAGAAACACACCTCACATTACCCAGAGGTCATTATGTCAGAAGGCGTATTAGAGTTTTTGGCGCATCGTATTTCAACAAATGTGCGAGTGTTAGAGGGAGCATTGACAAGACTATTTGCTTTTGCCTCTCTAGTCGGTCGAGAAGTGAATTTGGATATGGTCCAAGAATGTTTGGCTGACATATTACGAGCATCTGATAGAAAAGTTACTATTGATGAGATAATCAGAAAAGTGTCTGATCATTACAATTTGAGAATGACGGATATTTTAAGCCCACGTAGAGCTCGAACTGTTGCGCGACCAAGGCAGGTCGCAATGTTTTTGGCAAAAACACTTACTTCAAAATCGCTTCCAGAAATTGGCCGTAGATTTGGTGGACGTGATCATACTACAGTCATTCATGCAGTTAAAAAAATAGAAGAGTTAAAATCTATAGATAATCAAATTGCTGAAGACGTAGAGTTACTAAGAAGAATGTTAGAGGCTTAGATTTTCTAAGACTACCTATGAGATTCAAGGAACACACTTATGAAATAAATTTGTGATATGTGGGCTTTTGCTTGACCACAGCTTCTCTAAATTAGATAAGGTTACTTAAAGCGCTGAGACGTCCATAATCTGTGGATGTGCTACTTGGTGCATTTATAAGAGGAGTCTTTATGAAAGTTAGTATAGAGCGTAATGCTCTTCTAAAAGCAATGTCACAAGCGCAATCTGTTGTGGAGCGTCGCAATACAATTCCAATTCTAGCAAATGTGTTAATTGAAGCAGAGGGTAGTAGTGCAAGTTTTCGGGCAACTGATCTAGATATTGAGGTCGTAGATAAAGTTAATGCGAATGTTGAGCGAGCTGGGGCAACTACTGTTGGAGCGCATACGCTGCATGAAATAGTGAGAAAATTACCTGATGGTGCTCAAGTGGCACTTTCCGATGATAGTACATCAGGTAGATTGCAGATTTCTGCCGGTCGATCTAACTTTACGCTAGCAACTTTACCACGTGAAGATTTCCCAATTATGGCATCTGCAGAATATGAAATTAATTTTAATGCTAAAGCTAGTATGTTAAGGCGCTTATTTGATAAGTCTAAATTTGCAATTTCAACTGAAGAGACACGATATTATTTAAATGGAGTGTACATGCATGTTGCAGAGAGTGAGAAAGGTCAGATGCTAAGATGCGTTGCAACAGATGGTCATAGGTTAGCAAGGGTTGATGCCCCTCTACCAGAAAATGCAGCTCTAATGCCAGGTGTCATAATTCCTCGAAAAACTGTTGGTGAATTGGGAAAATTATTAAATGATGACGATATTGATATAGCAGTTTCAGTTTCTGAGACTAAAGTACGTTTTGCCACTGTAACTATCCAATTAACATCGAAGGTTATTGATGGAACTTTTCCAGATTATTCAAGAGTCATTCCTTCAGGAAATACTAAGAGATTAGAAGTTGATGCAAATGAGTTTGCTAAAGCTGTAGATAGGGTTAGCACAGTTTCTTCTGAGCGATCACGTGCAGTAAAATTAGCTTTGGATGAAGATAGGCTGATTTTATCAGTAAATGCTCCTGACAGCGGCGCAGCAGACGAAGAAGTAGCTGTTTCATACGGGGAAGATTCTTTAGAGATAGGTTTTAATGCTAAGTACCTGCTAGAAATAGCAGGACAAATTGATCGTGAAAATGCTGTTTTCATGTTCAATTCGTCTGGAGATCCCGCATTGATAACTGAAGGAGAAGATTCTTCAGCTGTTTATGTAGTGATGCCAATGCGTGTCTAATTCTTTTATTTCAGAATTAAGCTTTTCCCACTTTAGGAGCCACCTTCTGTCAAAAATGACCATGAGTGGTAGTTCTGTTGCTATCTATGGCAAGAATGGTGCTGGAAAAACAAATATATTGGAGGCTATTTCCTTACTTGCTCCTGGTCGTGGTATTAGAAATGCTAAATCTGATGATATATCAAGAAAGCCAGAGAATTTAGGTTGGAAGGTTAAGGCAACACTTAAACATAGTAATCAAATCCATGAGATCGAAACTTATGTTGATAATAAAAGTTTAAGATATGTCAGAATAGATGAAAAGATACAGCCACAAATTGCATTAAGTAAGATTTATCGTATGCTTTGGCTTTCGCCTTCTATGGATAGGTTGTGGCTTGAAGGTGCGGATGGTCGCCGTAAGTTTATTGATAGAATGACTTTGAACTTTATTCCAGAGCATGGCTCTTTGTCTATAAAATTTCAAAAACTTCTGAGGCAAAGAAACCGGCTTATAAAAGATCGAGTTTACGATAAGAATTGGTATGAAGCTTTGGAAGAACAGATGGCACTCGATGGAGTTAATTTAAACAAAAATCGATTGTTTACTATTGATAGAATTGGAAAATCATTAACAAATTTAAATCCAACATTTCCAAAAGCAAAGCTATCTTTAACTCACAGTCATGATTTAGATGGCTCAACTAATATAAATGATTTGGTTAAAGCTTTAAGAGATAGTCGCCAGAAAGATATGATGGCTGGTAGAACCTTAATTGGTCCACATCGGGTAGATATGTCTGCTTTTTATTTAAACAAGGATATAGCAGTTAGTGAATGTTCTACGGGAGAGCAAAAAGCTATTTTAATAAGTATTATATTAGCTAATGCTTGGTCATTAACTGAATATGTGGGAGATCCACCAATTTTGCTATTAGATGAGGTCGCCGCACATTTAGATGATGAACGGAGACAAGAATTATATAATGAAATTATTAAGCTCAAAGCCCAGGTCTTTATGACGGGAACAGATAAAAATTTATTCGGATCATTAAATGGTCTAGCTGATGAGTTTGCAGTTATTGAAAATAATGGATTATCAGAGATAATTCAAAATAAATAAGTATTTATTTTCTAATTTAAGTTTAAAAAAGTACATGATTAATTGAGCTTATTCACGAGGGTAAATGCGTGACATTCTATTAAGAATAGCATATGTTGTGGGCATTGATAAAGGGAATAACAATATGTCTGATCACGAAGCTTCAAAAGAAGAGTATGGTGCCGAATCTATTAAGGTCTTAAAGGGCCTTGAAGCTGTGCGAAAACGACCAGGTATGTACATTGGTGATACTGATGATGGTTCAGGTTTGCATCATATGGTCTATGAGGTTGTCGATAACGGCATTGATGAGGCATTAGCGAAGCACGCTGATTTTGTATCGGTTACAATACATAGTGATGAAAGTATTTCAGTACTAGATAATGGGCGAGGTGTACCAGTCGGTATTCATGAGGGAGAAGGCGTTTCAGCCGCTGAGGTGATTATGACGCAACTTCATGCTGGTGGAAAGTTTGATAGCAATTCTTATAAAGTTTCAGGAGGGTTACATGGTGTTGGAGTTTCAGTTGTAAATGCGTTGTCAGATTGGCTAGAGTTAAAGATTTGGAGAGATGGAAAGATCCATATTGCGCGTTTTGAGCATGGAGAAACTGTAGATCACTTAAAGGTAATAGGTGATGCTGGGGAAGAAACTGGCACGGAGGTGAAATTTATGGCCTCGTTGAATACTTTTTCTAATAGAGACTTTGTTTTTAAGACTTTGGAGAACAGACTAAGGGAACTTGCGTTTTTAAATTCTGGTGTAAAGATTATTTTGAAAGATGAAAGACCCGTCGAGCACCTGAAATCTGAGATGGTTTATGAGGGTGGTGTTAAGGAATTTGTTAGATTTTTAGATAGATCAAAATCTCCCATTATCCCAGAACCTATCTACATCATAGGTGAGAAAGATGATATTGGGGTTGAGGTCGCTATGTGGTGGAATGACAGTTATCATGAATCTGTTCTGCCATTTACTAATAATATCCCCCAGAGAGACGGCGGCACACACATGGCTGGATTTAGAGGTGCTTTGACTAGAACTATAAATTCCTATGCGCAGTCATCTGGAATAGCAAAAAGAGAAAAGATTAATTTTACGGGAGATGATGCGCGAGAAGGATTAACATGTGTTTTATCAATAAAGGTGCCTGATCCTAAATTTAGTAGCCAAACTAAAGATAAGTTAGTTTCATCTGAAGTGCGTCCAGCTATAGAAAGTCTTGTAAACGAAAAATTAAGTGAATGGTTTGAAGAAAACCCGTCTTTAGCAAAAGATGTGGTTGGTAAGATTATTGAGGCTGCCGTGGCGCGAGAAGCTGCAAGAAAAGCGAGGGACCTAACGCGTCGAAAATCGGCAATGGACATCGCCTCATTACCAGGTAAATTAGCTGACTGTCAGGAGAAAGACCCAGCATTATCTGAGGTTTTTTTAGTTGAAGGAGATAGTGCTGGTGGTTCTGCAAAACAAGGACGATCGAGGCGCAATCAGGCAGTTCTACCTTTGAGAGGGAAGATCCTAAACGTGGAAAGAGCTAGGTTTGATCGAATGTTATCTTCTCAAGAAATTGGTACATTAATCACTGCTTTAGGTACTGGTATAGGTAGAGATGAATTTAATGCGAATAAATTGCGTTATCATAAAATAGTTATAATGACTGATGCCGACGTTGATGGCGCGCATATTAGAACACTTCTTTTAACATTTTTCTTCAGACAAATGCCCGAGTTAATTGAACGGGGTCATCTATTTATTGCTCAACCACCGTTGTTCAAGGTGGCAAGAGGCCGATCTGAGGTCTATTTGAAAGACCAAGCAGCTCTTGATGATTATTTAGTTGAGCAAGGTTTAGATGGTGCGTTACTAAGATTAGGAACGGGGGAAGAGATAATTGGCGCTGATCTTGCTAGAGTAGTTGAAGAAACTCGCAATATGCGCAGAATATTAAATGCTTTTCCAACACATTATCCCAAAAGTATTTTGGAACAGTCAGCAATCTCTGGAATTATGGCTCCTGGTGTATTGGATGAAGATCTTCAGGAAGCAGCGAATTCTGTTGCTAAAAGGTTGGATATGATAAGTTTAGAATATGAGCGTGGTTGGCAGGGTCGCCCAACACAAGATCATGGTTTGAGATTTTGGAGAAATGTTAGGGGCGTAGAAGAAGTTCGCATATTGGATGGAAATTGCTTAAGATCTGGAGAAGCGCGAAAATTAGGATCATTTACAGAAAGCTTGATGGAAATTTATTGTGGCACTGTTAATTTAATTAGAAAAGATAAAGAAGTTAAAATTCACGGGCCAATTGATTTGTTAAACTCAATTTTGGGTGAAGGTGAAAAAGGCTTATCTTTACAAAGGTACAAAGGACTTGGTGAAATGAATCCTGATCAATTGTGGGAAACCACTTTAGATCCTGAAGCCCGAACCCTTTTACAGGTAAAGGTTGAGGATTTAAATGATGCTGATGATTTGTTTACCAAGTTAATGGGAGAAATTGTTGAGCCTCGGAGAGAATTCATTCAATCCAACGCACTTAGCGTTGAGAATCTAGATTTTTAAGAAATAAATCTAATAATTTTTATAATGGTGTTTGATTAAAGAAGATGAGTTACGGAATTTACATTGGTAAGGATTATACCGCGGATGGGAATGGATTTTTAGCAGGCTATGGTGACGAGCCATCCAGCCATTGGCTGGAAATAACTCCAAGAAAAAAATACAAAGAGAATGAAACTATTTTGGTTGGTGTTTCTGAAACATCTGATATGCCTGGAAAGCGAAGCAACATTCCACAAATAGGTGAAACTTCCAGGTTCATTTCAGTAAATTATTCATATTACAAGGGTGTTCCTGCACCAATCACAAATGGTGGACTTAATGAATATGGCGTTGCTGTTAGAGATATTTGGTCTAACTCCCGACCAGAATTAATTAAAATGACACCAAAAAGCCAAACTGGACCAAATTATAGTGACTTAGCGCGCTTGGTATTGGAGCGTGCAAGATCTGCTAAGGAAGGCGTGGAATTAATTGGGTCTTTAATATCCAAATATGGTGAAAGCTCTTACGGTGGAAACTCCCATATAATAGCAGATTCCCAAGAGGCTTGGGTAGTTATCCAATTTTCGGGCGATCAAGGACTTTGGGCAGCAGAAAGATTGAACGGTACAAGCATAAGAGTGTCAAGGCCAGGTTATATTGAAGAAATACCAATTGCTAATCCTGATAATGAAAACTTTTTATATTCCAAGAATTTGGTGTCATTTTGTAAAAAGCAAGGTTGGTATTCGTCTGGGCCATTTAATGTTAATAAGATTTTAGGAGATGGCAAGGGACGTTGGGCAGGTGTTAAATGGATGGAAGACTCTATGAATTCTATAATTACAAATGGAGAGAAAGTAACATTTGAAAAAATTGTTTGGGCCCTTCGAACCTCGAAATTTACTGGTGATACAGCTGGATATGGGCAAATTGTCCCGTTAGTAAGTAATACAGAAAAAATGACTAGAGTTTTGTGGCATGCCCCAATTGGGGCTTTAGCATCCACCTTTTCGCCAATCTTTATGGGCCAAGAAGGTGTCCCAGTAGAATTTGCAAAACACCGATATTTGACGTCGGGTGAATCACATAGATTTATGGATGAGATAAAAATGGGAGATGAAGAGCAAGATTCTGTATCATTAGTATCTCAAGAAATAGAAAGTAGCCATTCAGCCGTAATGCAATGTAAAAGACTATTATATTTAATTCTTCAAGATCCAGAACGTTATCATTCAGAAGTTTCAGAAGTATTTAATGAGCGCGAAAAAACATTATTTAAATTAACTGATGATGTAATAAAAATAGCAGATCTGTTAATCAAAAATGAGGAATACAAATTAGTAGAAAAGCTTCTGACATACTTTAGCGAAAACGAACTAAAGAATGGACTATATTTGACTATGTCATTAGCGGAAAGTATCGAAAAGCGTTTTAGAATTTTACCAAAACCTGATCTTAAAAAAATCAATAAATTAGATCAAATTTGGTAATAAACAATTCATCCCAAGTGACTTTTACCTCGTTTAGTTGCTAGTAGTATCTGTTTTTGACGTTCACGAAAGCGGAGTTTCCTGTCTTCGGAAAACTCATTGATACAGTTCTTGCAGCTAACGCCAAATTCAAAGTTTGAACTATTTTCATCCTCTAGCGATATGGGCCGCCCACAAGCAAAACAACAGTTATATAAACCTTTATTTAATCCATGTGTTACTGAAACGCGATGATCAAAAACATAGCACTCACCAACCCAATTACTATCTTCTTGTTTTATTTTTTCTAAATATTTTAAGATGCCACCTTCTAGATGAAAAACATCTTTAACGCCTTGGTTGATTAAATAATTCGAAGATTTCTCACATCTAATACCACCTGTGCAAAACATAGCGATTTTCTTTCCCTGATACTTATCTTTATTTTTTCTCCACCACTCTGGAAATTGCCGAAAACTATCTGTGTTAGGGCTTATAGAATTCTTAAATGTACCTATCTGAATTTCATAATTATTTCTTGTGTCAATTACTACGACATCATCTTTTTCAGTAAAAGCATTCCAGTCTTCAGGTTTTATATAACTTCCTACAACCTTACGTGGGTCAATATTTGGTTGTCCCATTGTGACAATTTCTTTTTTAATTCTTACTTTCATTCGATTAAATGGCTTTGAAGAATTAGTGCTTGTCTTAGTTTCAAGTGATCTACAGCCGGGTAGAGATTTGATATGATGGATAATTATATCAATATTGTTAGTTTTCCCAGAAATTGTCCCATTTATACCCTCGTTTGCTAATAATATTGATCCTTTTATTTTATTTTTTTTACATAGAGTTTCCAAAGGTATTTTGATTTTCTCTGGATCAGAGAAATTTGTAAAATGATAAAAAGCTGACACGACTATATTGTCCATAATTTTGGAATAAACTGTCTTATACTATACGGCAAGGTTTGTTCAATTTTTCACTTAAGATTTATTGTTAGATTACTTTAAAACTAAGCATTGTAATAAGGATCGAATGATTTTATGAGAGCTCAGCTGTGATAATAGCGAAAGTTTCTGCAACCTTTTCAAAACGGAGAAACAATGTTTAAACTTTACCTACCTGGCATCATTTCAATGGCTATAATAGTTGTCGCATCTAATATTCTAGTCCAATTTCTTTATGGAAACTGGCTCACCTATGGTGCTTTCACATACCCGTTAGCCTTTTTAGTTACTGACGTAATGAACAGAGTATATGGCGCAGCTGTAGCAAGACGGATTGTGCTTTTTGGATTTTTAACCGGTGTAGTATGCTCAATGATTGGCACCCAGGTTATGATAGAGTTAGATAAAGATTTCTATGCGCCTGCCGTAACATTTAGAATTGCCATTGCATCTGGCTCAGGGTTTCTTTTAGCACAATTATTAGATATTTTTATTTTTACTAAACTAAAGGATCGATCCTGGTGGCATGCGCCTCTAGTTTCATCTATTATAGGTGGAGCATTGGATACATTGATATTTTTTGCACTATCTTTCTCGATTACTTTAGTTTTTATATTTGGAGCAGATCATAATACAGAATTTATGAACCAGATAGTGCCAATATTAGGTATTGGTGGTAAAGCCTCATTATGGTTATCATTAGCTCTTGCGGACTATTTGGTTAAGTTGTCTTTAGCAATATTGTGCTTAATTCCTTTTAGATTATTGGTTGCTCAATTGATGGCAAGAAAAGTATAAAAAACCTTTGACAAATAAGTAGAATATGCCACCATTATGTTAACTGAAACAAATGAAAGGAGGTGGTCCAGTGTCTAAAGCGGTATTGGAGAATAGGGTGAGTTATAAATTAGAGGTTGCTCTTTAACATTTAAGGAGCAAGGTCTGACTTGACCTACATCCCAACCCTTACGAAATTTAAAGGGGCCACTTTGTTTGGCCCCTTTTTTATGTAAGTATGTTTATATGATTAAAGTAACGGAAAAAGTTTTTATAAATGAGTGGGAACTGGGCGAAACATTTTCTCGTGCATCAGGCCCTGGTGGGCAGCATGTGAATAAAGTCGAAACATCAGTCACGTTAAAATTTAATGCTCTTAGGTCGCCCAATTTAAGTGATGGAGTGAAGTCTAGGCTTGAGATTATAGCAGGCCAAAAATGGACTAAAGATGGGGTATTAGTGATTCATGTTGATACACATCGAAGTCAAGCTAGGAATCGAAACCTTGCACGATCAAGATTATTAGAATTAATAAAGAAGGCTATAATTTTACCTAAATCACGAATTGATACAAGGCCAACCCGGACTGCTAATAAAAAGCGTTTGGATGAAAAGACAAAACGAGGGAGAATCAAAATATTACGCAAATATTCACCAGAAGAGTAGTAATAATAATTTTTTAATTAATTTATGGCTAAATGCAATAGGCTAGCTGGGAGACTTATATGACTGAAACAATAATCGAAAAGCGTGCCAGATTATTAGGTCCAAATTTTTCTACATTTTATAAAAATCCTGTTCATATTGTTCGTGGTGAAGGTGTTTGGTTATGGGATAATGATGGGAAAAAGTATTTAGATTGCTACAATAATGTACCGCATGTAGGCCACTGTCATCCCCATGTTGTAGAGGCGATTACTAAACAGGCAAAAACCCTGAATACTCACACTCGCTATCTACATGACGGAATTTTGAACTATGTAGAAAGGCTTATATCCAAGCACCATGAAAAAATTGAATCAGCTATTATGGTTTGTTCAGGAAGTGAGGCAAACGATATAGCCTTAAGAATGGCTGAAGCTCATACGGGTAAAAAAGGAATAATTGTAACGGATTCAACCTATCATGGTAATACAAGTTTGGTTTCTCAATTAAGTTATGGACGCAATGCAATAGGTGGCATTGGAGAAGACATTCGATACGTAAGTGCACCTAATAGTTTAAGAGGCAAAAAGGAAAATAATCTCATTGAGAAGGAACTTTTTACCCAAAATGTAATGGGCGCAATAGATTCTTTAGAAGAAGCTGGTATTGGCGTATCTGCACTACTGATCTGTCCATTTTTTGCAAATGAAGGATTTCCAAAGTTAGAGTATGGATTTCTAGATGAAACAGTTAGTCAGGTACGAAATGCGGGTGGAATTATAATTGCTGATGAAGTGCAACCAGGATTCGGTCGCGTTGGAACTGATTGGTGGGGGTATCAAAAAATTGGAATTGCACCAGAGGTTGTCACTATGGGTAAACCGATGGCAAATGGCCACCCCGTTGCTAGTGTAGCAACGTCTTCTGAAATAATTAAATCATTTAGGCAGAATTTCGGATATTTTAATACATTTGGAGGCAATCCAGTATCGTGTGCGGCGGCGGCGGCGACACTAGACGTAATAGAAAACGATAACCTAATTGAAAATGCGTTGAGTGTAGGTGATTACGCACAAAATGGCTTAGAAGAATTAGGAAAAGAATTTCCACAAATTAAACAAGTTAGAGGTTCAGGTCTTTTTTTTGGTGCTGAAATGTGTGGTAACGATAATATACCTTTAACCCAGTATGCAGAGAAAATAGCTGAGAAAATGAGAGAAAAAAGAGTTTTATTAAGCGTATTGGGGAAAAATAAAAATACACTCAAGATCAGACCCCCAATGGTTTTTTCCAAAAAAAATGCGGACCAACTCTTGGATACTTTACGCTCTGTAATGAAAGAGATTGAGTGTGAGCTCTGATCTTCAGTTATTAGCTGAGAAAGCCTGTATTTCTTGGGGAGGGTATAGCATAGCCCCCAAGTTAATAAAACACCGGGAAAATGCTGTCTTCAGCGTTATACTAAAGAATAAAGGTAGAGCGGCTCTTCGATTACACAGGCCTGGATATAAAGATGTAAAAGAAATAAAATCTGAAATGTGGTGGACAAAGGTTTTAGCTGAAAAAGGATTCCCAGTACCGTCTCCAATTGCTAATTTAGAAGGTGATGATTTAGTTCAAGTATCAACAGAATTGGTTGCCACTATGATAGAATGGGTTGATGGAAAGCCAATTGGAGATTCAACAATTCCTATTCAAGGTTCAGGCAAGAAGATATATCATGATTTAGGTAAATTATTAGCAGAACTGCACAATATTACAGAAAGTTTAAGCTTCCCAGATTGGTTTTTGCGTCCATTATGGGACATTGATGGACTTTTGGGCGAAAGCCCTAACTGGGGAAAATTTTGGGAAAGCCCACATCTCTCACAAGAAGAAAAAAAGATATTAAGTTTAGTGAGGAACAATGCTCAAGTAATGTTGGAGGAATATAAACTTGATGGAGTGCAGACTTCTTTAATTCATGCAGACGCGATAAGAGAAAATGTTTTCATAGGTAAGAAAGGGCTGACACTAATCGATTTTGATGATTGCGGTTATGGCTTTCCTCTTTATGATTTGGCGACGGCAACCATACAAAGTCTTGAAGAAAATAATTACCAAAATAGATGTGACGCCATTTTAGAAGGTTATGGAACCGAGCGATCACTAAGTCACGCAGACATTAATCTATTTCCAACCTTTGCGATGCTGAGAGTTTTGGCGACATCAGCATGGATTATTCCTAGGGCACCTGCTGGGAGTTCTGTGATTGAGGTTTATAAGAAAAGAGCATTAAAGGAAGCTATAAAATTTTTAAAAAAGTAAAATAAATATAAATTTACTTCTGGCCTTTTGTCCTCCCTTGTTATAGTGCGCGCCAAACTCTCTTTAAAAGGCACAAATTAATGGATCTACGTAATATTGCGATTATTGCGCATGTTGACCATGGTAAAACAACTCTGGTCGATGAACTTTTGAAACAATCAGGAGCTTTTAGAGAGAACCAAGAAGTTGTTGAGAGGGCTATGGACTCTAATGATTTAGAGCGTGAACGTGGTATTACTATTCTTGCTAAAGCAACAAGTGTTGAGTGGAATGAAATTAGAATCAATATAGTTGATACACCTGGGCATGCAGATTTTGGAGGTGAAGTTGAAAGAATTTTGTCAATGGTTGATGGTGTAGTTTTACTAGTTGATGCGGCCGAAGGGCCAATGCCACAAACCAAGTTTGTAACAGCTAAGGCTTTAGCAATGGGACTTTGTCCAATCGTGGTCGTAAATAAAGTTGATAAATCTGATGCTGAACCAGATCGAGCTTTAAATGAATGTTTTGATTTGTTCGCTAATTTAGGAGCAAATGATAACCAATTAGATTTTCCGATTATGTATGCATCTGGAAGATCAGGATGGGCAGACACTCATTTGGACGGTCCACGAAAGGATTTATCAGAGTTATTTGAACTTATTGTGTCGCACGTACCAACGCCAAAACAAGTTGAAGAACGTAACAAACCATTTTCTATGTTGGCGGTTACTTTAGGAGCAGATCAATTCATAGGAAGAATTTTAACTGGTAGGGTCGAGACTGGTACTTTAAAAGCTGGAGAAATGATTAATGCTATTTCACATGATGGAAATAAAATTGAGCATTTTAGAGTATCAAAAATTCTAGCATTTAGAGGTTTGTCAAAGCAAGCAATTGATTTAGCAGAAGCTGGTGACATAGTCACTTTGGCTGGAATGGCAAAAGCAACGGTAGCTGATACATTGTGTTCTGTTGAGATAACAAAAGCAATCCCTGCACAACCAATTGATCCCCCTACAATTTCTGTAACATTTGGTATTAATGATAGTCCAATGGCAGGTCGTGATGGTAAAAAAGTTCAATCTAGGATTATTAGAGACCGTTTACTGAGAGAAGCGGAGACAAATGTTGCAATTAAAGTAACAGACACTCCAGGTGGAGATGCTTTCGAAGTTGCTGGTCGAGGCGAGTTGCAAATGGGAGTTTTGATTGAGAATATGAGGAGAGAAGGTTTTGAGTTATCAATATCACGCCCTCAGGTATTATTTCGAAATATAAATGGTCAACAGCATGAGCCGATAGAAGAAGTGACGATAGACGTAGATGATGAATACACGGGTGCTGTTATTGAAAAGGTTACCGGCCCACGAAAAGGAGAGCTGGTTGAGATGAAACCCGCTGGCGTAGGCAAGACAAGAATAATTGCTAACGTGCCTTCCCGTGGTCTTATTGGCTATCAAGGTGAGTTTCTAACGGATACGAGAGGAACAGGTGTATTAAATCGTGTATTTCATGATTGGTCACCATATAAAGGAAGTATCCCAGGTCGACGAGCAGGTGTTTTAGTATCGATGGAAAATGGAATTTCTGTTGCATATGCCCTTTTCAATTTAGAAGATCGTGGGAAAATGTTTATTCGACCGCAAGAAGATGTTTATGAGGGGATGATTATTGGTGAACATAGCCGAGAGAATGATTTAGATGTAAATCCATTAAAGGGTAAAAAATTAACAAACGTTAGAGCAAGTGGAACTGATGAAGCAGTAAGATTAACGACGCCAATAATTCATTCATTGGAAGAGGCTATCGCTTACATTGATAATGATGAGTTGGTAGAAGTTACTCCTAAGAATATCAGATTAAGAAAAAGGTTTCTAGATCCGCACGAACGAAAAAGACAATCAAGAGCAGCTAGTTAAATGGTTAGTTAAGAAATTATCGTTTTACTAAGTTTAACTTTTTTTCTTTCTTAATTTTTGGTTTCTTTTCGTAAATTTCTTAGATTTACGCAATTGTTCAAAAGGTTTGTCATTTAATTCCAAGAGTTTAAACCTTAGTCCACCAGACTTTTCATCTGATGCAATGAGTATTGCTATTGCGCTCATACCAACCTGTATTTTTCGATTAGAAATAGAACCAGTTAAACTATTTTCGTTTTCGTTATATTTAAAATATTCGCTACTAAAATTTGAAAGTGGTATTAAACCGTCTGCACCTATTTCATTTAATTGTATAAAAATTCCAAAGCGAGTGATGCCTGAAATTATACAGTTAAACTCTCCACCAACTTTGTCTTTTAAATACCTTGCTAAATATCTATCTATAGTTTCTCTTTCAGCTACCATAGAGCGTCGCTCTGTAATGCTAATATGAGAAGCTATTTTTTCTAAATTTGGGAATTCGCCTTTAGAGGGGATCTCCTCCTTATCCCAATTATGTGCTGTAATTAGGGCTCTGTGGACCAACAAATCTGCATATCTTCTTATAGGGCTGGTAAAGTGTACGTATTTTCTTAGATTTAATCCAAAATGTGAGGATTCTTTATTAGAATAATATGCCTGCGTCATAGTGCGGAGTACATTTAGGTTTATAACCTCAGAATGATCAGTTTTTGATACTTGATATAGCAATTTGTTCAGATCAGCCGTTTTTAGTACCTGAGATTTTGGTAAACTTAATCCAATCGATTTTATTGTCTCTCTCAAAGAACTTATACGCTCTGCTTTTGGCTCTTCGTGGACCCTATATAGTGCGCTGATATTCTGTATAGTTAGGGTTTCAGCTGCACAAACATTAGCCATGATCATAAACTCTTCTATCAATTCATGTGTGGTTAATTGTTTTTTAAATTTAATTGATTCTACTTCGCCAGCCTCAGTTATTTTGATCTGTCTTTCAGGAAAATTGAGTTTTAATGGCTGTCGTATTTGTTTTGAAATTAATGTGGCTTGATATGCTAGAAAGAGCGGCTTTAAAACCATTTCATATAGTGGTTTTGTTTTCTTATTAGTAATTCCGTCAAAAGAATTTTGTACTTCTTCATAATTTAAGGACGCCTTTGAAATAATAGTACCTCTAACAAATTCGTGCGTTATTTTTTCACCTTTTGAATTTATTTTCATATAAACTGCGATACATGGACGCTCTAAATTTTCATTTAGAGAACACAAGTCAGTTGATAGTTTTTCCGGTAACATAGGAATAACACGGTCTGTGAAATATGTTGAGTTTCCTCGTTTTCGTGCCTCTAGATCAATTGGGCTTTCTATTTTTACATATTGGGCAACATCAGCAATCGCTACCCAAACAATAAATCCTCCTAAATTATCTTTATCTTTGTCGTGTAAAGCGAATACGGCGTCATCATGGTCACGGGCGTCAGAAGGGTCAATTGTTACAAACGACAAGTCTCTTAAGTCTGTCCTACTTTTTTGAGAAACTTTAACTTCATCGTATTTTTCCAAAACCTCTTCTGGAAATTTATGTGGGATATTGTGCTCATTAATGGCTATTAGGCTTAAGGATTTAGCATCGTTAACATTGCCCAGAATATTTATAATTTTTGCATCTTCTTTTTGGTATTTCGATATCGTTTCTTCTGCCTCTACTATATCACCATTTATAGCGTCATTTTCGAAGTTGGGATTAACGGTCCATTTTTTTTGTGAGCCCTTAGTAATTGACAAAATTATGCCCTTGTTACCATGTTTCTCAAAAATACCTAAGATCGTAATTCTATTATCATTTATTGTACTGATAAATTTGGTATTTAATAAATACTCATCATTGGGTGTCTCAGTTATTTCTACAAGAATTGTGTCCCCAATTTTTAGAATAGGATCTTTATTTTTAGGGGAATAAAGAACTTCTGTTATATTCTTTATTTTGTCTTGTTGGCTTAATTTTAAAATGAGATCATTATCATCAGTAAATTTTACGATTTCAGCTTGTACTATATTTTTTTTAAATCGAGAGAATTTCCTAAATTTTGGGTTATGTTCTCTATGGAAGGGTCTTTTTTTCATTTGTATTTTTTTAATTCCAACAAATAAATATGACTATACTAGTATTAATAGAAATATTTCTTATTTTTTAGCACAATATAGTTACATCATGTAAGTTATTGTAAATTGCATTTTTAAAGTAGTTTTCTTGATGATTTGGTTTAGTTTTCTAAAAAATTTTTTTTAATATACGTGTGTAAATGGATTTTAATTTCATTATATCTTCTAATTCTACGTGTTCGTCTGTCTGGTGCATCGACTTACCAACTAATCCGATTTCAACGACAGGGCAGTGGTCTTTTATGAATCTGGCATCTGATGTTCCGCCTGACGTGGAAAGATTAGGTAATATACCTGTCTCTTCCAATACTGCGTTTTGGACGATGTAAGATAAATCACCCGGCGGTGTTAAAAAACTCTCACCAGATACCTTAAATTTTAATGAAATGGATAAATCAAATTCATTTTCTATTAATTTCGTTTCATTTAACAACCAATCTTTTAAAGAGTTTGATGAGTGAAGATCATTAAACCGTATGTTGATCGATGCACTTACATTTGCCGGAATAACGTTGCTGGCTGTATTCCCTGTGTCGATTGTGGTTACGGATAAATTTGATGGGTCAAAGTGCTTACTCCCTTTATCTAATTTATGAGTACTTAGTTTGTCCACTAATTTTGCCAGAGCTGGTATTGGATTATTTGCTCGATGTGGATATGCAGCGTGGCCTTGTTTCCCAGCCACTGTTAAGTGAGCTGTCATTGATCCTCTACGACCTATTTTAACTGTGTCACCAATATTTTCTACACTGGTTGGTTCACCCACTAAGCAAGCATCTAGTTTGTATTTTTTTGCCTTCATCCAATCAAGAATTGCTAGTGTTCCATCAGTTGCCTCACCCTCTTCGTCTCCAGTGATCGCAATCACAACTGAACCATCTGGTGGCGTTTCTTTTATAAAATCAATAGCAGCAGCTGAGAATGCTGCCACGCCAGATTTCATATCACAGGCGCCCCTTCCCCAAATTTTTCCATCCTTTATTTCTCCGCCAAATGGATCTGAAGACCATAAAGCGATATCACCGACTGGAACAACATCGGTATGGCCGTTAAACCCTATAGTTTTCCCATTTCTATTCTCACCCCAAATTGCAAACAAATTAGAGATGCCTTCTCTTTCAATACGGTAACAATTGAAACCTTCACTGGTTAAAAGGGATGTTAATAAATCAATAGCCCCACCTTCATTTGGAGTAACAGATTTACAGCGAATAAGGTCAGCTGATAATTTGACTGGGTCAGTTTTAGAATGCATATTTAACTCCTGATGGAAGAAAATCTAGAATATTTTGCGGTATATTCACAATTATTTTGACTATATTAATATAAATTCAGGTTGTTAAGCTTAAAATAGTTGTGGTCAATTCGTCTGGATTTTTAATTAAATGCTCTGGTTTAGCTTTTTCCAATTCAAGCTTTGTTCCATACCCCCATGACACACCTATAGTTTTAACAAAGTTTTCTTTTGCACCAATAATATCATATTTACGGTCTCCTACCATAATTGATTGAGAAGCTGATATATTTAGAAAATTTAATGCATGGCGTATCAGATCGGCCTTATTGGTATTTTTACCATTTAACTCTGATCCGAATTCGTATTCTAAAAACTTTGATAATCCAAAATATGCAGTTATTTTTTTTGCGTATGAATGAGGTTTTGCAGTCATTAAATACATTTTTATTTGATTTTTCTTTAAAATTTCTAGAGCTTCTGGGATCCCTTGATAAACTTTATTTTCAAATAAACCAACATCAGTATAGCGTTCACGATAGTGTGAAATTGCTTTATCAATATCTTTATTTTTTAAACCCATTTTTCCAAAACTATCCCAAAGCGACGGACCTATAGCCCAGTCCAAGTTGAAGTTTTCGTGCAGAGGAGCGCCTAATTGGTTCATGGCATAACGAATGGATTTTGTTATTCCAACTTTTGGGTCAGTGAGAGTTCCATCTAGATCTAGAAAGATATCCGTTAGCATTTTAATCTTCAAAGAAGGGGGTCACTTGTGAAATCACAACTGAATTTTCCTTAGTAGCTTTATCCATCAAATCATACTCATGATCTTCTATGTCATGGCCTTGATCAATTCTTTCCTCGATGTTTCCATAGCCGGAGATACTTAAGGGAGACATTCCACTCACTTTCAATATAGCTATTGTTTCTCTCACTGCCTCTGCTTCATCTATTCCGCTAGCATAGCACATAAGAGCAGCTCCAGAAGAGGTCTTAGGTAGACCGTCACCTTTGCTCCTCCCGACTTCAGCTATGAGAGTATAAATCTTTTGTTCTTTTTTTGCCTTGTTACTCAAAATTTACATTCTGTTTTGGTTATCTGGTTAGTCTCTTAATAACTCGTTAATTGAAGTTTTTGATCTAGTTTGAGCATCTACTTTTTTGACGATTACGGCGCAGTAAAGATTAACTCCATTTTTAGATGGTAAAGATCCTGAAACCACAACCGATCCAGCAGGCACTTCGCCATAGGATATTTTGCCAGTATCTCTATCCAATATCTTTGTTGATTGTCCGATAAAAACACCCATTCCCAGAACTGAGCCCTCACGAACTATACATCCCTCAACCACTTCTGACCTGGCTCCAATAAAACAGTTATCTTCAATGATTGTAGGTCCAGCCTGCATTGGTTCTAAAACTCCACCTATTCCAACCCCACCAGAAAGATGCACATTTTTTCCAATTTGTGCACATGAGCCAACAGTGGCCCATGTATCAACCATTGTACCGGAATCAACATATGCCCCTAAATTCACGAATGATGGCATTAGAACCACGCCACTCGCGATGTAGGCGGATTTTCTGACAATACAATTAGGAACAGCTCTAAAATTAGCCTGTTTCCATTCACTTTCGCCCCAACCTTTAAACTTACTGTCAACTTTATCCCACCAATTTGTGCCCTGTGGTCCACCACCTTGCTCGGCCATATCTTGCAGTTTAAACCCTAGTAACACAGCCTTTTTTGCCCATTGGTTTACCTTCCAGTCACCGTTCTCTTGTCGTTCAGCTACTCTTAAAGAACCAGAATCCAAAGCATTAAGCGTATCTTCAATCGCGTTTCGGGTTTGTCCAACAGTATTGGGTGAAATATTATCTCTTTCAGTCCAAGCTGTTTCAATTGCTTCTTCAAGGTTAGTGTTAGGCATTTAATTATTCTCCAATTAATCTTAGTTGGCTTATTAGGTAGCATATATCTAAACCTTTGACCGCGATCAATGGAGTAACAAAAATAGTTAATGCTTCAAAAATAAAAAGTTTATTTAATTATTCAGCATTAATTACAGATTGACATAATTTTGGTAAATCCAACATTGTGAAATCACGTGGTGTGCGTTTGAGTTTTAATTTTCTTTTTTCTTCCTCTGTAAGAGGTTTTTTAGGTTTAAGATAATCTGTAACCCACCAAGTTAAAGTTTCATTACAACCAAAATTATTACCACTTAAATTATCTACGGTAGGTATTTGGGTTATGCAGTCTTGAGCGTTCGTTGGGCATTTTAATCGAACGTGAAAGTGACTGTCATGGCCGTGCCAGGGTCTTAACTTCTGCAACCAACTGCGATCAGTTTTTATATTTTCGCACAAATCAATTTTTGCTACTGCGGTTATAAAAATTCGATCAACTAAAGGATTTTTAGCAGCATTTCTCAAAATATCCCTATGTTGCTGGGTCCAAAGGAAATTTACTTTTTTACTATTAGGTGTTTTTACTGAGATTGAAGAAATGACCTCTCTGTCTATTTTACTTAATTTTAAATTTTTTGCAGGTAAAAACCATATATCAACGTCCAAACCATTTTGATGGGAAATATGCCCCGCTTTAAATGGCCCACCCCTTGGCTGAGAAATATCACCAATATACAATCCTTGCCAACCATGGAGGGAGCTTACAAATGAACTAAGTTGTTCTATAAATAGCAAAGTGTTTTTATGGCCCCAGTTACGATTTCTTGATAATCTCATAACTTGCCAAGATTTCCCAGTTTCGGGCAATTCTCTTCCTCCAGCTAGACACCCTTTTGAGTAGCTTCCAATTGATTTTAAATTTTGAATGCTAGGCAAATTTTTGTTGCCAAAAAGTTCATAAGCTTTTTCATTCTCAGTCGTGTTAGCTACCGAAAGCTTTGCTATGAAAATACTAATTAATAGCAATAATATTTTGTACGATATTTTTCTAAGTATCAGTAACATCACCTTCTGGATGTACCCAGCGCAATAGAAGCATACCTAATATGAATAGGCCTACTACTGGTGAAAAGCCCAGCCGAGCATCATTGAGCCAATATGTAAAAAGGCCAATGAGCAGTGGTGCTAAAAATGCTGTGGCTTTACCGGCGAGTGCAAAAAGGCCAAAGGCCTCTGTTGGTCGAGCCTTGTTGGTGTGGCGGACCATCATGGAACGGCTGGCTGCGTATATTCCCCCACCTGATCCACCAATTGCAGCACCGCAAATATAAAAAATTATATCTGGTAAGTTGGATCCTTCGGGCAAAGCTATTCCGTAAAAGCTAGTGCGTGACATGCCAATGATACAAAGTGATACAATTATAAGAACCCATATATGGAAGTAGATAACTGGTCGAGGACCTAGTTTACGGTCATATTTCCCTGAAACCCACGAAATAACTGCTGCTGAAATACCCCCAATAATTCCAAAAACACCAAGTTGTGTTAATCCCCAACCTAAAACTAACGCAGCGTATACACCGCCAAACGCATATAGGCCATTTAAAGCATCACGATAAAACATTTGGGCACCCATAAAGGAAAATAAACTGGGTCGCTTTAACATTCCTTGCAATGATAGCTTTAGTTCAGTCATGGATTGGCTGAAGCCACCTTGACGATTGGGAGCCTTTCCTTCTTTAACCCACATAAAAAATGGAACCATGAATACTATAAACCAAATGGAAATAAGTGGTCCTACTGCTCGGGTGCCTTCGCGGGCTTCTGGGTCAAGGAGCCCAAACCCAGGTTGTAAGCCAATAAAGGTTTTTCCACCATCATCAAAGAAAAAGAATAACATGATAAATAGACTTAGAATGCCCCCAATATATCCTAAAGCCATTCCATTTCCTGATATTTTACCAACTTCTTGACGTGGGCCTAGGCTTGGTAATATCGCGTTTGTAAACACTGCTGCAAATTCGGCTGCTACGAATGCAATTGAGAAAATAATTAAGGAAAACCACATCGTAGATCCATCTGGTACCATATACCAAAGTAACCATGAGCAAATGGCGAAAACAATGGAAGCTGCCCAAATCCACGGCATGCGTCGACCAGTGCTATCTGCATAAGCACCTGCTAAAATGCCAATAATTGCCACGAAAATTCCAGAGACTGCTTGCCCCCAAGACCAAATTGTTTGGGCACTTGCGGCGGCCGTATTTTTATCCATGCCGTTGTTTAGAAATGCCTCTGCAGCTACAACTGCAAAATATGGGCCAAATATAAATGTTAGGCCAAGTGTGAAGAAAGGTTGAGTAGCCCAATCAAACATCATCCAGCCACGTACCCGCCTTTTAAGATCAATTGCTTCGTTAATGGCGTTCATTAATTTATCCTTACAAAGTTTTTAAGATTAAGACATATTTTTTATTTATAACGCAAGGAATTAATTAGATCTCTGGTGGCCAAGTTCTTGAAGATTCGGCTCTTGACCAATCCTTTGCCCAGTTTGGTAATATCAATTCTGGCCCTTTATAATTAATAACTTTAGCAAATCGATCACTTTCTACGATGCCATTATTATCAGTCACAGCAGATCTAATTAAAATTGATGAGATAGGTTCATTTTTCTTCCACATCGATTGTTGAAAATAAAGAAATCTATCGTCCCAACCTAATAAGCGTGTGTTAACCTTCAATTGATTGAAAACCGTCACTCTTTTTCTATATCGAATAGAAGAGCCCGCAACCGTAAACCTCCACCCTTGGCTCATTATTTTATTTTTCAATCCACTTCTTATTATGTGTGAGATTCTACCGAGATCATATAAAGTTAATGTTCTACCATTATTCAATTCCCACCAAGGGTCCAAGTCAACTGGCCAACATAGTGTATAATATGTGTGCACCTCTGAAATTCGAATCTTTTTTAAGAAGCTTTGCCGTGAAAGTTCCTTTGCCATTCTTAGATAGGGGTACATTCATATCTCCAATATTTTCCATCGACTGATGGCAAGAAAGTCTTGATTTAAGTATGATGGTATTTAGGTTTTATTGTAGATCTGAAAAAGCCTCATTCAATCTTTCTAAGGCTTCTAATAACAATGTTCTGCGTGTTGCTATATTAAAGCGTAAAAATTTTTCACCACCTGCTCCAAAAGTGTGACCATAGTTCACAGCAATTTGTGCAGTTTTTTCAACTCGTTTTGTGAACTCGTTCTTGCTCATGCCAGTATTGGAAAAATCCACCCAACAAAGATAAGTACTTTCCAGGTGCATTGAATTAATTCCAGGGATTTTACCAAGCTCAGTATTGAAAATTTTCTGATTTTCTTCAAGATACAACATTAAGTTATCCACCCAATCTGCACCTTCTTTACTATAAGCAGCAGTAATCATGTGTTTACCAAAACTACTTGGTGAAATGCCAAAACTAACCATAGTTTTATTAAAGGCGGCTCTTAGTTTTGGGTCAGGAATAATAACATTTCCAGTGTGCATGCCTGCAATATTAAATGTTTTTGTGGTGGCGGTCATCATTACTAAACGGTCAAGAATTTCTGGTGCAGCAAGCGCCATTGGTATATGTTTGTAACCAGGCATGATTAAATCATTGTGTATTTCATCAGACACAATGATTAAGTCATGCTTTTGTGCAAAAGATGCTATTTCTTTTAATTCTTTTTTTGTCCAAACTCTTCCGCCTGGATTATGTGGTGAGCTGAGTACTAAAACTTTTTCATTACCTTTCATTAACGAATCGTAATATTCGAAATCTAATTCATAATGATCGTTATTATTAACTAATGGACATTCTAGAACCTCTCGACCTCCTTCTTTAATTTGTCTAAAGAAGACATAATAAACTGGTGTAAATAAAACGATCCCATCTCCGGGATCACTATAGGTTTGTATTGCCATTGAAGTTCCATTTACCAAGCCATGGGTGGTAAATATCCATGATGGGTCAATATTCCAGTTATGCCGATTTTTCATCCACCAGGTGATGGATTTTAAATAATCTTTGTCGTCTCCAAAGTAACCGTAAACACCATGGTCATGCATTTTTTTTATTGAGTCTGAGATACATTTTGGTGGGCGAAAATCCATATCAGCCACCCACATTGGGATCCCAGTGTTTCTAGGAACTCCAAAAAGTTCTTCCATCATATCCCATTTTGCTGAATGAGTATTTTTTCGATTAATTATTTCATCAAAGTTCATTAAAAAGTTCCCAAATCCAATTTGAGCTCAAAGTAGGGATTTCTTTATCGCAATCAAGTAAATAATTTAAATCAAGTAATTTTCTAAATTAGTTTAATTAAAATAGATTTTGATAAGTTTTGATTTGTATAATTTTATAAAATTTATCTACTTGATTAAAAATATGTGAAACCTTAAATCTTTAACATGACAATTAGACCAATTATAATCCATCCAGATCCTAGGCTTAAAAAAAAATGTGACTTGATTACTTGTTTCGATGTCAAATTGAAGAATCTTAGTAATGATATGTTTGAAACCATGTATAATGCGCCTGGCATTGGTTTGGCTGCGCCACAAATTGGTGTTATGTCGCAAATATTTGTAATGGATTGTGCGGTTAAAGATGAAGACCCAAATCCTTTAGTTTTTATAAATCCTATTGTTAGCTGGAGTTCTGAGGAGACTTTTATCCATAATGAGGGCTGCCTATCGATTCCAGAACAATATGGGGATGTAACTCGGGCAGCCCATGTAACGATTACTTTTCAGAATCTAGAAGGAAAAACTTTTGAAGTATCATTCGAGGGTATTGAAGCGACATGTGTGCAGCATGAGATTGATCATTTAAATGGAAAACTTTTTATTGATTATCTTAGTAGTTTAAAAAAACGCATGATTACTGATAAAATGAAAAAATTAAAACGTGAACTTGATAGAAAATAATTTGAGTATTTTTCTTAATAATTTAAGGATCTTGCTAGAATTTATAAACAGAACGGGTAATAAATAATGCGATTAATATTTATGGGAACCCCTGAGTTTGCCATACCAACACTAAACTCCTTAGTAAAAAGCCAACATGAAGTTTTATGTGTTTATACGCAACCGCCACGTGCTGCTGGGAGAGGAAATAAAGCCCGACTTTCCGCAGTACATTCTAGAGCAGCTGAGCTTGGGTTGCTCGTTAGAACGCCTAATAAGATAAATAATTCAGCAGATATTAATGAATTCTGTGAGTTAAAACCAGACGCTGTGATAGTAGTTGCATATGGTCAAATTTTACCAGAGAAAATTTTAACAATTCCAAAAAAGGGATGTATGAACATACACGCATCTTTATTGCCGAGGTGGCGAGGAGCAGCACCTGTCCACCGAGCAATCATTTCAGGTGATCATGAGACAGGTATTTGCATCATGGATATGGAATTAGGATTAGACACTGGATCGATAATTGCTCAAGAAAGAACACCTATACTTAAGTCTGACACTACCAAAGAATTGTCAAACCGCTTAGCAATCCTTGGATCAGAGATGTTAATAAAAGTGCTTGCCTATCCGCAAAATATTAACACGATTAAACAAGCTGATAATGGTATAACTTATGCTAAAAAAATAGATAAAACAGAAACAAAAATCGATTGGTCCATGAGCGCTGATAAAGTGGAGTGTTTGATTAGGGGGTTGTCTAATTTTCCTGGTGCTTGGACGATGCACAATGGAGTTCGATTAAAAATATTAGATGCTGAACTGGTTAAAAAAAACGGAAAAAAAGGCACTTTTATTGATGACACGGGAGTGGTTGCATGTGGGAGTAATGCTATTAGAATTTTGAGCATTCAACGCCCAGGTAAAGCTGAACAAGATTGGCAATCTTTTACTCGCGGTTATGAAATAAATATTGCTGATACACTAAATTAACTTTTTAATTTGTAAGGTTCCATACCTGTTCGAGCCAAGGCATCAGCTCGTTCATTCTCCTCGTGACCAGCGTGACCCTTTACCCATTTCCAAGTAACTTGGTGTCTTTCCCTTGCTAAATCTAATCTTTTCCATAAATCGATATTTTTAACGACTTTTTTATTAGCTGTTTTCCAGTTATTTTTTTTCCAATTATTAATCCAATCGGTAACGCCGCCCTTCACGTAATTACTATCAGTAATGATGGTTAATCTTGTGGATTTTTCTAAACTTTCAAGGGATGAAATGGCCGCCATTAACTCCATTCTATTATTGGTCGTTTCTAACTCTCCACCATATAATTCACATTCTTTAATAATATGATGGTTTTCTTTAGCCTGTAAAATCACACCCCATCCACCTGGACCTGGGTTTCCAGAGCAAGCACCATCTGTATAAGCAAAAATCTCAGGCATGAGCTCTAATTATAATCCAAGGGGCCAGCTTACCATCAAGGCCGATATCCTCTCCATGACTTACTTCTTTGGTTTTGAATCCATTGTCTTCTAAAAGTGCAATCAACTGAGGTTCTGAATAGTAAGAATAAAATCTTCCAATGTCATCACGTCTTTCACCTTCACCGAGTTTCATTCCTATTGTAAAAATACCTTTAGATTTTAACGAGCGATGTAAGGCAGTCAGGTGGTTAGAAAATTTTCTTTTAGTGGCGTGTAAAAGACTAAAATGTGCCCAAACACCATCAAAATTATTTATCCATTTGATATCTTCAAAAGTTTGATGGATAACATCAATATTGTTTTCTATCTTGGCTACTTTTACCATTTCTGCACTTGCATCGGTCGCTATTACTTTAAATCCATTACTACTCATAAAGGCCGCAGCGTTCCCGGGACCACATCCCAAGTCTAAAACTGTTCCTCCATCCCTTACTTTTGCCATGAATGTTTGTAAATGCTTGCTTGGCTTACTTGAGCCTGTCATCTTGGCATATTCATGACTTTTAGAATTATATACAGAAATAGTTTCCAAATCTGTCATACTTTTTGCTTGCTTAGTATTCTTGGTACCTTAAATGAAACATTTTCTATTGCAGTTTCAATTAGTTCTTTTTTCACCTTATATCGTTTGTCAAAGGCATCAATTACTTCATTTATTAAAATCTCTGGAGCCGATGCACCAGCTGTAATACCTACAGACTTTATACCCTCTAAAGAACGCCAATCAATATCGATTGCTCTTTGAACTAACTGTGAGTACCTACAACCTGAAAATTTTCCAACCTCTACTAATCTTTTGGAATTTGAGGAGTTGGGTGCTCCAATAACAAGTAGAGCATCAATATTTGGAGCGATTTCCTTAACAGCTTTTTGTCGATTGGTTGTGGCGTAACATATATCTTCTTTATGGGGGCCAATAATATTTTTAAAACGGTTTTTTAATTCTTCAACAATACTCTTGGTGTCATCTACCGATAATGTTGTTTGAGTTATATATGCTAGTTTATTAACATCTCTTGGTTTTATATTTTTCACGTCTTCAACTGTCTCAACTAATAAAACTTCACCATCTGGAAGTTGACCCATGGTGCCCAGAGTTTCTGGGTGGCCCTCATGACCAATCATTATCATTTGTAAACCGTTTTGAAAATGCCTTTGCGCCTCAATATGTACTTTGCTTACAAGTGGACAAGTAGCATCTACATATACCATATTTCTTTCTTTGGCCTTTGATGGAATTGATTTTGGAACACCATGTGCCGAAAAAATAACGGGTCTGTCATCGGGGCACTCATCTAGCTCTTCTACAAATATTGCTCCTTTCTTTCTTAGATCATCAACTACAAATTTGTTATGAACGATTTCATGGCGCACAAAAACTGGTGCGCCCCATTTCTCTAAGGCAAGTTCTACAATTTTTATTGCCCTATCAACACCAGCACAAAAACCACGAGGAGCAGCCAGATATAAGGTTAATGGTGGTTTGTTCATATACACAATCCGATTTAAAATTATCTGTTTATTTACTCTAAATATTACCAAACAAATAAAATTGATATAGCACAAGTGTTGTTTTTTAAATAAGGTGTTTGAGTATGTCTGCAAGTAAAAAAACAAATAATAAAAATAAAAACAATCAATATAGTAATTGCTGTGTTGCATTTGGGTCAAATGTATTTTCCAAATTAGGAAGTCCTTTAGAAACAATTCATCAAGCTATGGAAGATATTCAGACTTCTGAATTTGAACTTTTATTTACTTCTAACCTTTATGAAACTGCTGCTTATCCGAAGGACTCAGGTCCAGATTTTATAAATTGCTGCTCAGTATATAGAACTAAATTGAATGCTTTTGATACTTTACTACATCTTCATAAGATTGAAAAAAGCTTCGGTCGAATTCGAAATAAAAGATGGGCGCCACGAATGATTGACTTGGATTTGATTTATTTTGACAAGCTTATTTATCCGAACAAAGAAGTTGTTGGAGAATGGATGGCTCTGTCAAAAGAGAAGCAAATGAAATCTTGGCCAACAGAAATGATATTACCTCATCCTCGATTGCAAGATCGAGCTTTTGTACTTGTTCCGATGAGTGATATTGATCCAAACTGGAAACATCCAATTTTGAAAAATACAGTGTCTGAAATGATAAAGAATATTGATTCTAAACTTTTGATAGAGATTAAAAAATATAAACAAATAACTTGAACCTCTTGCAAATAATTCAAAATACGCTTAGTGAACAGAACTCATTATGTTTGATATTTGCAGGAGCAGCTTATGGCCCGAGTAACAGTAGAAGATTGCGTTGATAAAGTACCCAATAGATTCGAGCTAGTAATGCTTGCGGCTCACCGATCTAGAGAATTGTCTTCTGGTTCTGAGCTAACAGTTGAAAGAGATAAAGACAAAAATCCTGTGGTTTCTTTGAGAGAAATTGCGGACGAAACACAAAGTGCCGATGAACTTCGTGAGCGTGCGATCGAAAGTAACCAGACTCAAATTGAGGTTGATGAACCTGAAGAAGATGCTATGGCTCTTTTAATGGGTGTAGAGCAAGATAAACCTAGTGATGATATGTCAGAGGAAAACTTGTTGAGAGCCTTAATGGAAGCTCAGGAAATACGTTAACTTTAGCTTCCTATCGTCCTTAAAGGGTTGAAAGGAG
>Ga0206679_10000528_pt1 | contig 31730 bp, 30 predicted proteins | sample M110012015metaG_FD_155464 | JGI IMG/M metagenome (GOLD analysis project Ga0206679, IMG submission 155464) | Ammonia-oxidizing marine archaeal communities from Monterey Bay, California, United States - M1 100m 12015 | ecosystem: Environmental > Aquatic > Marine > Intertidal zone | place: USA... | reverse complement strand
AGACCAAGGTACAGCGTTTCTAATATACCTTGCATCTTATCCCCTTTACCTTCGGTTTCACCTACTGTCCCTCGCCTAATTCAGAGAATTGCGAGACTGATCAATAGGTTAGTAGAGTTAAAAAATCTTAAATGGTACCGAGGGCCTATTTCACTGACCTTCATAGGCACCAACTGCTAACTGCAGCCTCGTATTTTCAATAGCTTACAGCTGCTCAGTTCATTGTCAACGGCACGAAAACTTCTACTGTTTTGTCTACTGTGACTGTTAAAAGCTGCTAACTCAGGCACAGATTTAAAGCCTGGGAAGGGGTACGCAGGTGACCATTTTAGACTTTTAAAATCTGAAGTAGTAATGTAGCGGGTTTTCTCAAGCTTGTAAGCACTTTCAGAGCAACGCCTTGATCGCATCAATTGGTAAAGGCTAAGGCCACTTTCAAAAATCATTGCATTGTCGGTCGCTCCTCGCGTTGCAACCTCGGACCGCTACGATCAGCGCGGCCGCTTAACTGGGTGTTATGTGCTTATATAGAGGTGAGCATTATTTAACTTAAGGAAATAAAAGTTTGACATTAGATGAATACAGAAATGAATTTGAGCAATCCTCAAATAGATCAGTTTCAATGCCAATGGCAGGAACAATAATTTGGGGGCTAGTTGCTTTTCTAAGCACACAATTTGATGAAAAGATTGCTCTATATATTTTGTTATTTGCAACGGGCGGAATTTTTCCTATAGCTTTAGTCATTGCAAAGATCAGGAAAGAAAATTTAGTTTCATCATCAAACCCTTTAGCAAAACTAATGGGGCTTTGTATTTTAATGGTTAATCTACTGTGGGCTGTTCACATCCCACTGCTATTAAATGCCCCAGAATTTGTCCCTCTAAGTTTAGGCATTGGGCTAGGACTACATTGGGTAGTATATTCATGGATAGTCAAACACTCGTTGGGTTTAATTCATGCCGTATTAAGGAGTATATTAATAGTTTTAGCTTGGTATTTATTTCCTAATGATCGTCTTTTAACTATTTCTAGTGTCATAGTTTTAACTTATTTAATAACAATCTTTCAAATGTTAACCAGAGATATACAAAGCACATAACAAGTCGTTCAAAAGGACAAAAACCTGTTGGCTTTACCCTGAACGGCCCCTACTTTTTTGCTGTTTGCTATCATCGTTCTAATACTCTCTCTATCAAGTCCTATTTACGGATGAATCTCTCTGCCTGAATGAACGACGCTGGACTAATTAGCCCATATTATCGTTTCGTATTCCGAATCGGGTATCGTGTCGATGGTATAGTCGATTGGGATTTCATTTTCAGCTAACGAAGGCCATAAGGGTTCCACCATTTGATCATCAAGCGAATAGAGCACCTTGCGTAATTCTGCCAGTTTCTCAGGATAGGATGCAGCCAGGTTGCGCTGTTCCGTTGGATCTTCGTTCAAGTTGAAAAGCCAGGTTTTACCGTTTTGTTCCAACAGCTGCAGTTTCCAGCCAGCCTGTTGCACGACCTTGTAGCCACCGGATCGCCAAAAGAGCGGCCTGTCTAATGGGGGTTGCTGCGGATCAAGCGCCACCTCGAGAATGTCCCTACCATCGATGATACGATCATCAGGCGGGGTTACTCCAACGGCGGCCAGTACGGTCGAGAAGATGTCGATATGCGCCACCGGAGAGCCATACTCGCTGCCAGCCGCGATTCTCGCTGGCCACTTGATGAAGTACGGCGTATGAATACCGCCTTCAAACAAGGTGATTTTCCATCCACGGTAGGGCTTATTCAGATCAGGCAGGCCAACGTAACCTGCACCGCCATTGTCAGAGGTAAAAATAACCAGGGTATTGTCCGTCAGGTCATTCTCCTCAAGCGCGGCCAGCACCTGCCCGATACCACGGTCAAGGCCGCGTATCATGCCTGCGTAGGTTCGCTCAGTATGATCTGTGATGTGACTCAAAGCATCATAGTCTTTCTTTTCAGACTGTAACGGCGTGTGCGGTGCATTGTAAGCCAGATACATAAAAAACGGCCGATTGCGGTTAGCCTCTATCGCCTTAATAGCTTCGCGGCTGAGGTAATCAGTGACGTGTGAGTCGGGTTTAAATCGATTGCCTTTGTTGTACCTCACGCCATATTTGAGATTAGGCCAGAGAAACCGATCGATCGGATCGAAATCCTGTTTTGAGTTGACGACATCTGGATCACTTTCCTCCATAAACTTTGCGCCGCCTGCCAAGAAGCCAAGAAATTCATCAAAGCCCTGGTCATTGGGCAACATGCCTTCATCCGCACCCAGATGCCATTTACCCAACGCAATTGCGTGATAACCTTTCTCTTTGAGTCGTTCTGGTAAGGTCTGTTCGGTTCCCGGCAACCCTAATGAACTCGGTTCTGGATAGTTCTCAGCGTTTTCCTCTTTAAAACTATCCCCCGCAATCATTCTCATAAACTGCGGCGATGCCGGCGTGTACTCAAATCCGACTCGGGTGGGATAACGCCCTGTGAGCAATGCAGCGCGAGAGGGAGCACAGGTTCCGTTGCCAGTGTAGCCGTTAGGAAAGTGAATCCCCTCTGCCGCAATGGAATCAATCTGTGGAGTCGGCACACTGCCGCCGCCAATGCCGCCACCGTAGTAGGTAATGTCATTAAAGCCAAGATCATCTACAACAATAAGCACCACATTAGGAGGCCCTTCGCCTTCTGCGCGCGGCTCGGTAGGACCCTGCTCCCAGATAACGGGCTGGTTTTCACCAATTGGGCTGATAATGTCAGAGAGTATTCCTGGGAGATAATACCAATACTGTGACAGGAGAAATCCGCCAATCGCCACCACGCCAACAAGACTGATCAACCACTTTTTCATTTTCTATCTGACTTTATGAGTTGGGAAAAGTAGAATTAACCACATTACCACATCGTTAGCCAAGTACACCTAAGCCCTAATATACATTGTCGATTTTCGTGCTTAATGAATAGGGTCCCAATGATGTGAATTTCGCGTCTGAATATCACTAAGTGGCCTGCACCAGAGTCAGAGAACTCATCAGAATCAAAAAGATCCTGCCAATGCTTGTGATTATCCATTCTCAGCAAAGCCATAGCTAATGGTCAAACAAGCTTATTCACAGGTAACGTGGGCTGGCCAACGGACAAAATGTGGCATTGACGACTCGACTGTTATTCAATGACCTGAATACCTTTAGCACCCCTTTATAGTTCAGACTTCGATCTTTAACAGCGTTTACAGCCCGGTAAAGAGCCTTTAAAGGCCCCAGTGAGCGCACCGGAAGAACATACCCCTTTGCGCTTTAAAGGCGCCCTGCTGCCGTGTCGTTTTAGGCTCCTGGCATGAAGGAAGTTTTAATCCTTAATCAGGAAGTTTTAATCCTTAATCAGGATGCTTTCCGCTTCACCTTGACCGGCAGGTGAGTATAGCCTTTAACGAATGACGAAAAAGTGCGGCTTGGCTCATCTTGTATTTCAATTTTCTCGAACCGCTTCAGGAGCTCTTCCCAGAGTATCCGTAACTGCAATTCTGCCAGTCGATTACCCATACAACGGTGAATCCCAAAGCCAAAGGCCAGGTGTTGTCTGGAGTTCGGTCGTTCGATATCAATTACATTGGCATTTTCAAAGGCGTCTTCATCTCGGTTACCAGAGACATACCACATCAAAACCTGGTCTCCTGCTTTGATCTGCTTACCACTGACTTCACAGTCTTGATTGGCAGTCCGTCGCATATAAGAAAGTGGCGTTTGCCAACGTATTACTTCAGCAACCATCTTCGGAATTAACTCAGGGTTCTCGATCAGTTTCTGGTATTGTTCCGGAAACTTGTTAAGGCCATAGACACTACCTGTCATGGTATTGCGAGTAGTGTCATTACCGCCAACAATCAGTAACAACAGGTTCCCCAGATGTTCAGCGGCATGCATATCCCGGGTCGCCTCACCATGCACCAACATGGAAACCAGATCATTGCCAGGATTCTCTTTACGCTCTTCCCACAATCTTGCGAAATATTCGACACAGGCGATGAATTCCTGGCGTTTTTCTTCCTGGGTTTCAACGACCCCGCCTGGCTCAGGAATCGCAAACACGACATCCGACCAGCGGGTCAACTTGCGTCGGTCCTCAAGCGGAAAGTCAAACAATGTCGCCAACATCAATGTGGTGAGTTCGATAGAGACGGTATCGACCCAGTCGAACGTTTCATTTTCGGGAAGCGAGTCTAGTACCTTACAGGTCCGCTCTCGGATAAGTGGCTCAAGCTTCGCCAGGTTAGGCGGTGCGACAACCCCGGTTACGGTCATACGCTGGCTGTCATGTTCTGGTGGGTCCTGAGATATAAAGGCCGGCTTGCTACCGATGAAGGCACCCTGAGGTATCTCAGCGTCAAGGCGAAAACCCAATGTAATACCGCCTGCTGAGGAGAAGCGAGCATGATCGGCATCCACCGCTTTGATATCCTTATACTTAGTCAAGGACCAATAGCGACCGGCGGTTTCGATTTCATTAAAGTGGACCGGGTCTTCTTCGCGAAGCCGCTCAAAAACCTCCTGCCAGCGATTTTCACCGAACAGGTGCGCATTGACTGGATTAATCTCTTCAATCGGCATGTCATATGCGCCGGCGACACCCGCACCCTTAATAGCCCTTTCCTGTTCTGGAGTGGTGAATTCCGGTGTTTTTACAGCTTCGCTCATGCGCCATTTCCCATATTGATTTCGGTTGCCAGTATCTGAAAAATTAGCCTCAATTACAAACCCCACGAGGACTCACTGAGTGAAACTCTGCGCGCCTTCAATGCCTGCAAAGGAAAGCTGTCAATCAAATTCGATGATCTGATGCTTGATAGCGCTGCAGTCCGGCAATGAATGGCAAGGTAAATATCGCTCAATCTGTTCACCCTACTTATGGTATGTTGGTAAAACCTACAAGGTCAGCCTGGCTTCACTGAGGATAGTGCAATGAGGACACCCTCTAACCCTTTCAATATCGATCAACTGATTGATGAACTAAAATCGGCTGCACTGAGTGCTGATGCGAAAGCACAGGTTAAATCCATTCTAAAGCGGGCCGTGCAAGCTCCTCAGTGGGTTGCTGCCACTATTCCAGACTATGCAGATGATGATGTCATCTTGTTTGAAAATGACTTGATTTCCATCTGGCACTGCAGATTCCCAATCAACCTCTCTGTACCCGCACATGATCATCAAATGGTTGCGACCATCGCTGTTTATCAAGGGGCTGAGCAAAATGTCCTTTGGACCAGAGGTGATTCCGGTGCAATTGAGGAAAAGACTGAGCTAACAGTCAACGCCGGCGACGTTCTGCAACTAGGACCTAATGCTATTCATTCAGTCAGAAGCACTGATGATATGGATTCATGCGCTATCCATGTTTACCTGGGCAGGCTGACCACAGTGGAGCGCTCTTTATTTGACGCCAAAAACGGTGTTGTCCTGCACTTCGATGATGATAACTATCAACGTCTGGTCAGTACTGGCCCAGCATCGGCGAAACCTCATGATAGTCAGCTCGAGTAAAAGCTGAACGCCTTCGAGTAGAAACGGAAATGGCTGCCGATAGCATGACTGACGGCGTTTGATCCCCTTGTACCAACGGGAATTCTTGTCAAGCACTCCCCCAACGAAGCAGTTCCTAGAAGCGGTCGCCAAATATTGGCAAGCATCATTAAGAATATCCAATTCTTAATGATTTTGCCTATTTAGTGGCGAAAAACACCACTATAGAAAATAACGGATTGATCTTAACCTATTGATAATACTAGATAATTCAATTTTGGTACCGAATTTGCTATAGATCAGGTATGAGTCAAACCCACAAGGAAATAAAATGAACGATGCAGTACAACAATCCATGACAAGCACCAGCACATGGACCCGCGGTCTTTACATGGTGCTGTTTGCCCTTATTTATTCACTGGCAGAGGCTGTTGTTGTCTTTCTCTGTCTCTTCCAGTTTATTTTCAGCCTAGCAAAAGGTGAGATTAACAATCGCTTGCTTTCCTTTAGTGCTGAGATTTGCGAATTCATGTTGCAGATTTTGCAGTTTGAAACCTTCAACACCGAGTACAAACCCTTCCCATTTAATCCCTGGCCGGAAATCAATCAAACCGAGGTGAGCGATAATAGCAAGACCACAACTGAAAAAACTGCCAATGAAGTTGAAGACATAGAAGCTGAAGATGCAATTGAAGGCGAAGTGCTCAGCTCCACTGATCCGAAGGAGGAATAATAGAGTCGAACCTCAGGATCTCAATTTTATCTATCTCAGTCCCATCATGGTGAAAAAATGCAACCAGCAATTCCCAGAAAACTATACCTAACCCTGATTCTCATCGGCCTTACTGCTTGCCATCAACCATTTTTCTTGGTTGCCGGCGGCCGCCTGACCGGTGCAGAGATCCCTCTAGGGGGGGTGCCAAACACGGGTGGAGTCATGCAATTGGAGACCCGCCCGGATGAACCTTATTCGGTCAATGTTGGCTATACCCTATTAGAGGGACAGATCTATCTTGATCCAGCCGAAGAGCGCCAGTGGTATCAGAATATCCTGTCTGACCCTGCCGTTAGAATTCGGTTCGATGGTGCTAACACAGTACATCCAATGTTGAGTATCAGAGTATCTGAGCCGACTATTCTCGGCCAGTTTAATCCTGACAGAATCATCTTGAGGCTGGAACCCCGCTATCAAATCAGTGACTGCAATCCAAATGGACAACACGGAATCTCGAGTCAAGGTAAGCATCCCCTGGATCTCAACAGCCTGATGCTAATCAGGTAATCGATTGGCCTTAATTGAGAACCGGACCTGCTGTCTAATCGATATCCGCGGGTCAGAGGAGCGAAAATAAAGACCGCAGACTTGCTTATTGCTTAAGCCAACTGCCGAGCATAAGTGTATTCCAAACCGAGTCATCTCAAGGATTACCCTATGGCTCTCTAGCGTCAATTACGTCTTCCGAGGCTTGGGTCACATACCCTCCCCAATCCACAGAGAATGCCTTGTGTAGCGCCTGGACTGTTTCTGTTCCGACCCGTGCAGCAAGAACGTTATCCAGATGAGACAGGATATGCAGCACGGTATCACGCAGTTCTATTGCATCATCAGAAAACTCATACTGTTTTGCTCGACCATCAGTAGGATCATCGACCTGCTTGATAATATGACCTTCAATGAGTTGATTTGCCATAGCATGAATATTCTGGCGAGTGGTACCCATTTCCCGGGCTATTTCCGAGGGTCGTTTAACCTGTCTGGCAATATGCACCAGGATCATTGACTGGGTTCTGTTAAAAGAAGCCAGATTAGACGCTTCTAGAATCGATTGCAGACTGACGTCATACCAGTCAATGGCTTTAACCAAGCCAGAAAATATGTGTAAAGGCTGCTGTCTGCTACGCATAGCGTCGATTTCAATTAAATAGCACAGCATTATATAGCAAAGGCAAAGCAAATCCGTATAGCTGCGTGGTAACTTTCCAGAAAGTTATCCTAGAGAGAATGCTAATGTTGCTTAAAAACACCCTCCTCTAGAAAAGAAAATGCAAGCCTTAGCAACAAGCTGCCTGATTGCGATCTGTACAATGATACCGGCCTGCGGCCCGGTAAAGCCAGATCATTGGCAAGCAAAGCCTGCCACCTAGCCCGCCATAAAATTATTGCTGCTTCATGGCGGTCATCCAAAACGAAGGAATCTTGACAACAAGAATTCTATAACGATTGCCTGGCAGACCAACTACATATAGTGGATTTCCTGGAACAACACGCTGATGAAGACAAACTGTTTAACATTTTTAAACAATTGCCCACCAGGAAATCCAGCTATACCCTAAACCCTGATTACTGGTAAATTCAGCTCTGGCAAGCCTTAACCTGCTATACACGACGCCAACAATTGAGTCGACTTCAGGAGATGACTATGAAACCCATATCAGCTGATTCCCATGTCGTTGAAGGGCCCGAGGTGTTCACTGGGCTCGCCGAACGGTTCGGAGACCAGGCACCGCGACTAATGAGCATCGGTGACCAGGCAGACTGTATTGTTATCCCTGAGCGTAGCCCCGGCGGTATTAATGTGGCGCAAATGGGCATGGCCGCTACCCGTCTTTCTCGTAAATCCCCACTACAGAGAAAACCCGGCCACAAGCCCGATGTGGCAAACATGCAGGATCCGGAACTGATCGAATTATTTGCCAAGGGTTATCAGGGCATGAGAGCAGGCTTGCGAGACGGTGCCCAGCGATATCAAGATCAGGATGCAGATGGTATTGCTGCTGAGTTCCTGTATCCCGGTTTCTTTCCCATGTTCAATTTCCCGAATGTGGAATTACTGGTCGCCATTCAAAAAAATTATAACGACTGGTTGCACGACTACGCGACTGCCGCAAAAAGCCGCCTCTATGGATTGGCCGCCATACCATTGCAGGATCCTGTTGCCGGGCGAGATGAACTAGAACGGGTCATCAAGCTAGGCTTTAAAGGCGGTTGTATCCCCTGTACATCACCAGCGGATCGACCTTATTTTGATCTGGCCTACGAGCCTATATGGGGTCTGGCAGAAGAGGCTGGATTCCCTTTATCCATGCATGTCGGCTGTAATGCCTACCTGCCGAAATCCCAACGCGGAGCGAAACTCCCGCGCGACAGCATTGTTGACTATGCTGGTTCACAGGCAACGGTGCAACGAACCATTGTTGAGTTGATGTGCAGAGGTGTCTGTGAAAGACACCCCCAGCTGAAGATAGTGGTTGCCGAGTTTAATGCCGGCTGGATTGCACACTGGCTTGAACGGGTAGATCAGGGCCTGCAACGAGAACTACGGCAAACCACGGAACCCTATCGGGGCGCTTCACCCCAGGAAATCTGGAATCGCCAGTTTTATGCAACCCTGGAGGATGATCTGCCAGCGCTGCTCACCCGGCACTTGATTGGTGAATCCAACCTGATGTGGGGATCGGATTATCCCCACACAGATTCGACCTGGCCGTATTCTCAAGATGTACTCACAGAAATATTTCAAGATTTTGGCGACGCCGTCAAAGCCAAAATCACCCATGATAACGTAAAACATCTTTACCAGATCTGAGCATTGAGCCATCCAGGATGGCCCTGCTGCAATTCACACCACAAGTCGCTTAGTCCGTACCCTACTCTAGGACATCAGTACAACGCTTGACTCAACTAAGCTGCTTTTACTCTAACCTTAAGGTTCCTGAGTAGCTCCGGCAATACGACCTTCAATCTATTAAGGAGTCAAAAAGCTCGTCTACCAGGCTCAGAAAGGATCAGATTGAATTACCACCGTAGCTTGGAAGCCCCAATTCGGCACAGTGGCGTAAGGTGCCGATTTGATCTAGTGTCAATCGCTGTAAAGGTGACCTATTATGTCACTACAATTTGTCTCCATAGAATCGACTGCCTATTATGAATATTTTCGTCCTAAGCACCGGTCGCTGCGGCTCAACAACATTTATTAAGGCCTGCAAGCATATTTCAAATTACTCATCTGGCCACGAATCCCGGATTGGATGTCTTGGTCCAGAACGCTTGGCTTACCCTAATAACCACATTGAATCTGATAACCGTATTTCATGGTTTCTAGGACGATTGGATAAGACCTTCGGTAGAGATGCCTGCTATATTCACCTGATGAGGGATGTCACGGAGACTGCAAAAAGTTATTCCACAAGGTTACGACCCGGCATGATTCTACCCATCTATGCCAAGGGAATTCATATTAAAACACCTGCAAAACTGAATGCCCTTCAGGTAGGCCTGGACTACTGTGAAACCGTGAATGCCAACATAAAAATGTTTTTGAAAGACAAACCTCTAAAAATGGATTTCCAGTTGTCTTCAGCCACAGAAGACTGGCAGAAATTCTGGCACAAGATTGATGCCCAAGGTGACTTTAACGCAGCTAAGAATGAATGGAATATTTTATATAACAAATCACCCGAACAAACATGATCACCCACAAATAGGCTTCAAACATGATTCGATTAGCCTCGCTCACGCTTTGCTGCATACTGATACTGGTCGCCTGCACAGACGCCGAATCACCAGAAAAGCCACTCCCTGTTAGTCATTCACAGTCGTGGCCCGGCGAAGACTGGCAACTTTCCACACCCGAACAGGAAGGCCTTGATGGGAAAGCGATCGCAACACTAGACAAGGAATTCCGGGCTGGACAGCACGGTTACGTTGACTCCATGCTCATCATTCGCAGCGGCCGTATAGCATTTGAAGCCAACTACGAAAATGACTATCAACAAATTAATGCACCTCTAATTTCGGATGAATCCGGACCATGGAATTATTACGACACTCACTGGCACCCTTATTACCAGGGAAGTGAACTGCATACGGTGCAATCAAGCACCAAGAGTTTCATGTCTGCACTGGTTGGCATCGCCATTGCCCGGGGAGATCTACCTGACACCAGTGCGACCCTGGGTGAACTGCTTCCGCATCGTAATATAGCCGATCCACAAAAAGCTGCAATTACCCTGGAAAACATTCTGACCATGCGGCCTGGCTTCGAGTGGGAAGAAGACATCTCTTACTGGGACCCAAGGAACGATGCCATCCGGGTCGAGACAAGCGATGACTGGGTAGCCTACCTGCTTAACAAACCCATGGTTCACAACCAGGGGACAACCTATAAGTACAACAGCACTAACACCCAACTGATGTCCGAGATCGTGTCGACAGCGACTGGACAGGCACTTGACGACTATGCCGACCAACTACTTTTCAAGCCCATCGGCATCGAAAAGTATTTCTGGAAAGACGCACCTGAAGGCTTCAAGGATGTCGCCGGTGGACTGTATTTCACACCACAGGACTTCGCCCGTTTTGCCCTGTTGTACCAAAATTATGGGCTCTGGAATGGTCGTCAGGTCATACCCAAAGCATGGGTGGAAGCATCCATGCAGCCGCACGTCATTGACACCTTCCCCAGTGACCCCGATTTTGATGTCGGTTACGGCTATCAGTGGTGGGTATTCAATGATGGTGCTGATGGCAACCCCATTATGTATGGCAGTTGGGGCTGGGGAGGCCAGTTTGCGCTGATCGTCCCTGAATTAGACATGGTCGGCGTTTTTACAGGATGGAATATCTACGAAGGCCGTGACTACACCTATGCCTATGAGCTGTTCTATGATCGAATTGTGCTCCCGCTCACCCATCAAAGATGACCACCATCAGGTTCGCAGCCAACGCGAGTTCTGGGCCCTAAAAAAACAAACCAGGGGACACAGTATGAGACGTCAACAAGCCATTAAAACGTCTCAAACCGTAATGAATGCAACACCGGGCACCTATATCCTGGTGATGCATCTAGAACATCCAATTCATATCACCATCGGCAAGCAACCATCTCAACATTTCCTGAGCGGCTACTATTTATACATTGGCAGCGCTTTCGGTTCCGGTGGCCTTCGGGCCCGCGTTGGCCGCCATCTGCGAGACAAGAAAAAAATGCGCTGGCATATTGACTATCTACTAGCACACACTTCCATCACCGCAGTCTGGTTTCAAACCAACCAGCGTCTGGAATGTACCTGGTCAAAAACGATAGCATCGAATGAGGCTGCAACAGCTATCAAGCATTTCGGTGCCAGTGACTGCCGTTGTTTATCGCATCTGTATACCTTTAAATCTCTTCCAGACATTGATTTGAACCCAGATTATCGGATTATATACCCGTGCTATTAGCAAGCGGGCAGCCGTCCCTCAATATAGTCATCTATGAGTTCATGCAATCGCCGGATCCGACTCTCCTGATTAGACAAATAGACGCCTTTGAAACCACGTGATCGAAACCCTCGTTGCTGGGTTACAAACACGGAGACATCATCTTCAATACCTGGCCCAATAGAATCTTCTGGATATTGGAGCCACTTTTTCTCAACATCAGGTATCGTGCCCGTTCCCAATGTACCGGTCGGTTGAGCCGCTTCAACGGATGCAGGGCTTGAATACCACCAATTATCAAATACACACTGTTCCGGGTCGGATCGATGCGGTCGAGCCCTTAGAAAGTGGAATCCATCGGCCCACACTGACACAGCAAAATTGGGGAACAGGGTGTAGTGGAAGGCATCGGTAAGCTGCTCATCCGGGACCTTATCGTAATGGCTATAACCCCGCGCAGGTCCCAGCGCGCGTTTCGCCTGCTGCAGCGCTTCCCGGGTTGCTTCCGGTTTACCCTTGAAATCAGCAGGGTCCAGATCCCAGTAGCGTAACTGAGATGCCAGCGGTTCCTTGACGTTGCCGTCCTGGTCCGTCTGGCCGACACCAAAACCGCCTTTCATCACCATCCGGTTATGACCTTCATCTGACAGATCAAACTGGGTTTCTTTGAAATAAGTATCGATATTCCCTCGGATTTTTTTTCGATTAGTATCGGGAGTCGCTCCCTGATGAACAGTCGGCACATGATAGGACTCATTAAAGTTATCAAGTACCACCTTCCAATTGCAGGGCAGATTCATTGAATTTGCTGAAGTACGCGTCCAGCTCTGGATATCCCGGTTATGCCAGTCATCCCAAATCGGACCCAGAAACGCTTTTAGGCTCGAACAGTCTGGATCCATATTAACCCAGATAAAACCAGCGAATGTTTCGCAGGCCAGTTCCTGTAACCTGAGCTTGCCGCAGGGATTACCCTCAGGAAAGTCTTCTTTATCCGGCGCGAAGTTGAGCTCACCATCCGGAGTGTATGCCCAGCTATGATACTTACAGACAAACCTCCGTAATACACTGCCTTTGTCGGTATCCACCAACGGATTAGCACGATGCTGGCAGACGTTATAAAAAGCCTTAATGGCACCGTCTTTCTGGCGAACCATGAGAATCTCTTCTTGGCCAACGGCTTCCATCTGCCAATCCCCGCTATTCGGAATCTCTGAGGCTCTACCCAATAGAAGCCAAACCTTTGTCCACATTCCTTCCCACTCCCTGGCAAAGAATTCAGGCGAGGTATACCGATCACCGGGAATAGCGTGATCCCCAATTTTCTGCTCAGGCCAGCTCTCTATCATTCGAAGATGATCTGACATCGGTTGTCTCCTGTAATATGTGTACTGATACTAAAGACTATGAACTAAGCGTCAACGGGTCTCAAGTCATGATCGACTAAATGTCGCTGGTAAACCAAAGATCAACTCAGTATCAGGATTGACAACCCGTCCGAATGCAAATTATGGCAGGTCCACGAAAATTTGATTTCATAGCCTGTTAACGTCAAAGTAATCCCTCAACTGTCCGGAGAATATCATGCCTAGAATCAAAGAAACGGGGGGATTAGACGGTTTCGCTGGTGTTTACGCTCACTGTCCAGATTTATTTCAGGGCTTTATGTACCGATATGGACTGTTATGGTCACACAGTCAACTGGACCCGGTTCTCAAGGATCTGGTCAGACTCAAATCAGCTGACCTGAACGGCTGCCTATACTGAATCCCAGCTCGATCTTCTGCGGCGCAGGAGAAAGGTATGGATGAGAAGATGATCGAAAAAATGAAAGATCATCAGAATTCCGATCTCAGCGATCGCGTAAAATCAGCTTTGGATTTAACCGAAGACTTCATCATGAATCACGCCAAAGGCGTGGATAATCCCTATATGGCTCGCCTGAAACAACATTTTACCGATGCTGAAGTGGTTGAACTGACCGTTGCTATCGGTATCTGGGATTCTGTGCACAAATTCAATAATGTCTTCGATGTACATCCACCGGTAACAGATGGTCTGTTTACCGTTGATCCACCTGATGTGCCAGAGCCAATGCGACAACACATCATGGATCCCGGCAACAAATACTGATAGCTCAATCTACGGCAGTTGTTTGAACTAAAGCAAAGCAGAGGCCTGACGCTAGTCAAACCCCTCGCACCATCAGTGAGCCATTGATATGATCATCATCAGATATGAAAATAACTTTAAGGAGGTTTCTTATGGGATTTGCATTATCAAGCATGCAATTAACCAGCACTGCATTCAACCAGAGCGGGGCTATTCCCAGTCAATACACTGGAGAAGGCGAGGATATTTCGCCACCACTCGCCTGGTCTGATGCACCGGAAGGTACCCGGTCATTTGCCGTGATCTGCCATGATCCCGATGCACCACTGGTAACACCTCAAGGCACTTATGGCTTCGTCCACTGGGTTTTGTATAACATTCCCGCGTCAATCACCCATCTGGCAGAGGCAACCTCAGAGCATACCCAGGGCAAGAGCGATTTTGGCAAGGAAGCCTACGGCGGGCCGATGCCTCCCAATGGTCACGGCCTGCACCAGTATTATTTCTGGGTGCTTGCCCTTGATAATGACCAGAGCATAGAAGGTGGCCTGACATTATGGCAATTACTTGAACGAATAGAACCGAATGTCATCGCTATGAACCGGCTGGTAGGTAATTACCAGCGAGATTAACTTTGCAGCTTTATTAGCGTTATAAACTAACGGTTCTGCGCTTAACACTCCGCGCTAAAAATTCTTACCTGACAAAGGAATCAACCCATGGACTTATTACCTGAATCCGTCATCATCACCGATGACACCATGCGCGAAGGCCTGCAGATAGAAGACGCTAATATACCCGTGAAAGAAAAACTGCGCTTGCTCGACGCGATCGGAGAAACAGGTGCCAAAGTCATATCCATAGGCTCTTTTGCCCATCCGAAGTGGACGCCGCAGATGGCCTGCATTGATGAGATTGCTGAAAAATTTGTTCCCAAGGCCGGAATCGAATACACCGCCGCTGTATTCAACCAGCGGGGTTTTGAGCGCGCTGATGTTTACTATCCAAAGATTAATGTGCGCCGAAAACGGTTCGGAACACACGTAGAGTTGTGCGACACTTTCTCACGTCGGAATTACAACCGCTCACAGGCACAACAGCTGGCTTCAATGGACGGCATTATCGCTGCGGCAAGGCAAGCTGGCGCAGATTATGGTGCCGTGGCGCTGGGGAATCCTTTCGGCTCAAATTTCGAAGGTGCTTTCTCCCTGAAGCAACGCATGGACATGCTTACTATCATGATTGATAAATGGCACAACGCTGGGTTCGATGTGAAAAGATGTTCTTTTGTTGAGGCCATGGGCTGGAACATGCCACATCAGGTTCGCGAAACTATTGTCGCCATTCGCGAGACCTGGCCAGAAATTACCGATTTCCACTGCCACATGCATAATGTCAGGGGCTCGACTATCACCAGTTACTATGAAGCGCTTCAGCTCGGCGTCCGCGAGTTTGATACCTGCCTGGGCGGCATGGGTGGATGCCCCTATTGCGGTAATGGACGGGCAGCAGGCCACGTACCCACCGAAGATTTCGTTGACCTGTGCCACGAAATGGGAATCGAAACAGGATATGACCTTAATAAACTCATCGAAGCTGCCGTTATTGCCGAGGAAGTAGTCGGTCATTCGCTTTGGGGACATGTCTCCAAGGGAGGGCCCAGGCCCAGAGGCGAACAGATTTACCCGGCGCGAATGCCATTCGTGGAAACCCTGGAAGAAGCAGCCCATTTCCGCAAGGGAGCGGATGTCTATGCCGGGCAATTATCACCCTGGAGAGAAGGGGATGCTCTCACTGGCCTGGCCGAATAAGTGCCCCTGTTCCATGCTGGCAATCCCCTGCAGACAGGTGAATCTGGCCCGGGCAAATCTCATCAACAAGGCGGTATCCTTGAAGGCCACTCAATGTAATAATCGAATTTGATCATCCAGTTAAAGAGGCTGTCAACAGATTACAAAAGACTAAGCAAGTTCAGACACAACAACGCTTAAATCAAAAAATTAGTGCTTATTCACAGACAGGCCAACCGAACACCCAGCAGTTTCACTAAACAGAAAAATCGATTGACTGGCCTGAACGAGACCATAGACCAATCGTTGGAGGACCCGCATGAAGCTTACAATTGAGCCCCTTACCCCCCTCATCGGAGCAGAGATAAAAGGTATTGATGTTACTGACATAACAAGCGAAGAATTCTCTGCGCTCTTCCAGGCATTCGTTGATCATTCCGTGATATTCCTGCGCGACCAGCCTCCTTTAACCGCCGAGCAACATAGTACATTTGCACAGCGATTTGGTGAGATCCATGTCCACCCTGCCTCAAGGGGTAAACCGGCAGAGCATCCTGGCACCATACAGATGCGAACCCACAGCGAATCGCGAGTAGCCGCAGGCAATCGCTGGCACTCCGATGTCTCCTGTGATGCAGAACCGCCTCAGGCGAGTATTCTACAGTTGCACCAGATTCCAGCATTGGGCGGTGACACCTTGTTTTCCAGTCTATATGCAGCCTACGATGCATTATCTGATCGTATGAAGGTGCATCTCGATGGCATGACTGCTCTACATTCCGGAGAAGAACCTTTCCGACATGTGTTTCAGTTTAAAGCCGGTGACACAAACAGCCGATGGCCAGAGAACCATCACCCTGTTGTGAGAAGGCATGCTGATTCAGGCAGGCCCGCCCTGTTTGTTGACCGGGAATTCACGAAAAGTATGAATGACCTGCCTAAGGAAGAAGGTAAGGCCTTACTAGAATTTCTGTTCAACCACGTTGAGCGAGTTGACTTCCAGTGTCGCTTTAGATGGTCAGAAAATGCCATCGCCATCTGGGACAATCGCTGTGCACTACATCATGCCATGTGGGACTACTACCCAGAAGAACGCAAAGGCCGGCGTATCTCTGTGGTCGGTGAAGTACCCGAAGCCTGGCGACTGGAATCTGACTTAATGCCCGCCTCGCCTTTTGCTAAAGCAAAACTAACCATCTGAATTCTGAGTAAACCATATGACAAACATACGCCTTCCTGATCGCCTGCCAAGCCTAATACTATTGCTGTTGTTGTTCGCGGAGGGGCAGGCACAGCCGTTACCCCACATCCCTGAAGATGACAACCAACTGGTTTATGCCATATACAAAGAGCTTATCGAAACCAACACCACTCATTCCACTGGCGACAATACCCTGGCAGCAGAAAAGATAGCCCGTTGGCTCAGGGCGGCGGGGTTCCCAGAGGAAGATATATTTATCGGTGGTAAGCAAGACAAAAAGGGCAACCTGGTAGCCCGACTACACGGCACGGACACAAAGAAGCCGTTTATACTGCTGGCACACCTCGACGTGGTAGAAGCCAAAAGAGAAGACTGGTCCATGGACCCGTTCACCCTTCATGAAACCGATGGTTATTTTTATGGTCGTGGCACCATGGATGACAAAGCCCAGGCTGCCATCAATACCGCTAATATAATCCGAATGAAGCGAAGCGGTTATCAGCCTAATCGAGATATTATTCTGGCTTTAACAGCTGATGAAGAAGGGGGCGGCAGCAACGGTGTCTACTGGTTACTGCAACACCATCCAGCACTGATCGATGGCGTGTTCGCCTTGAATGAAGGCGGTTATGGCCTTATCCAGGACGGCCAGAAAATCGCTAATTCAATTCAGACTGCAGAAAAAATTTATGAGAGCTTTACCGTAACCGCCACCAATCCGGGCGGACATTCGAGCATTCCCCGCCGAGACAACGCTATTTATGATCTCTCCGAGGCATTACTCAAGATTCGCGAGTATGACTTCCCCTTGATCTTTAATGATGTGATGCGTCTGGGCTTCGAACGTCTTGCCCAAATCAGCCCAGGCCAACTGGGCGAGGATTTGAAAGCCATCCTGCGTGAGCCTCCGGAGCCGCAGGCACTAACCCGGCTAGGCCAGATTCCCTCTATCAACGCTTTACTGAGGACCACCGCGGTGGCAACCATGCTCGAGGCAGGGCACGCACCCAATGCGCTTCCACAAACTGCAACGGCGGTCGTTAACGTGCGGATGATGCCTGGCCAAGATGTGGAGGACGTCCTGGACACGCTGGTGAAAGTGGTCGATAACCCAGCCATTGAAGTGGTGTTTACCGGCGGCGGACGACCATCAGATCCCTCTCCCTTAACACCGGAGATTATAAAAGCTGTAGAAAACACGACTGAGGAAATGTGGCCTGGGGTGGTTGTATTGCCAACTATGACAACGGGTGCGACTGACGGTGCCAAGATGCGCAATGCGGGCATCCCCACCTATGGGGTATCTGGCCTGTTCATAGACCGGAACGATGTGCGAGCCCACGGTCGCGACGAACGATTGCTAATTACCTCTTTCTATGAGGGCTACGAATTCATGTATCGGCTGGTCAGGAAACTAAGCTCCTAACAAGCCTTGACCGCACTTATTCGATTGTGCTGACTTAACAGTACTTAAAAACAGGCTCAAATCAGAGGAACGCTGGCATGAACCAGTCTATTGAGGCACTACCCATTAACCAGCAGTCGGACCTCTTGCTGACACAGGGTTATATCGTACTCCGGAATCTCATTGATGAAGCACTGATAACCAAAATTAAAAACCAACTATCACCTTACCTCCAGCAAAAGTTAATGGGGCGTAATGACTTTGAGGGCTTTAGCAGCGAACGCGTTTACGCCCTGCTGGCTAAAGCACCGGCCCTGGCAGCCATCATCGAACATCCCCAGGTCATCGAGTTGCTCAACCAATTACTGCCTGCTAATTATCTGCTATCCGCGAACCTGGCCATTAATATTCATCCTGGTGAGACAGTGCAAAGCTGGCATAGAGACGATACTGCTGGCGGCATGATTCCCCTGCCAAGGCCCCACCTGGGCATCAGTACAATCTGGGCACTGGACGATTTCACCGCATATAATGGCGCCACAGAAATCCTGCCTGGCAGCCATCAATGGCAGGATAACCACCCAGTAAAAGAATCTGACAGCATTAAAATAACCATGCCGGCCGGATCTGTGCTGATCTTTCTCGGCAATATGCTACATCGAGGCGGTGCTAACACCTCGACGACCGCGCGCCTGGCGGTAACCCCTCAATATTGTATGCCCTGGCTACGCCAGATTGAAAACATGGTACTGGCCGTACCACCCGAGACCGCCGTCCAGTATAGTTCTCGAATCCAGGCTATGCTCGGCTACAGTGTGACAGACCCTGGCTTTATGGGCTATGTCAATGGTGTGCATCCTAAACGATTGATTAACCGTCATTATCAAGGCCGAAAGGCCAGGGGCATGAAAAGCTGAGCTGATTGATTCTTGATCCACCATGAGATGTAATTGCGCCTAGCGCAAGAGGAGACAATGATGCCAATCTGGCACAAAACACCCACCCTTGATGATGCTCGAAATCTGCACCAGGAAACCTTGGTTTCGACGCTGGGGATTACAATTACCGAGATCAATGAAGATTCCATGACAGCAACCATGCCGGTCAATGCCGTCACCAGACAGATCCATGGCATATTACACGGCGGTGCCTCCGTGGCATTGGCCGAAACACTTGGCAGCTACGCAGCGACCTGTTGCGTGGACCAGGAATCCTATCGATGCGTGGGGCTGGATATCAATGCTAATCACATTCGCCCGGCCAGCACCGGGGAAGTCACAGCAACCGCGCGACCCATACACCTCGGGCGAAAAACACAGGTCTGGAGAATCGAAATCACCGATGAAAGTAACCGACTCGTCTGTGAATCTCGCCTGACCGTCGCTGTATTAGAAAAGCAGCAAGCCTGAAAAAAATGCAATTAGAGCAACCTCACTTATGAAACCAAACCCCGATGGCATCATTATTGGCGCAGGCATTGTCGGTTTGTGTCTGGCCCTGGAACTGCACAGGGCTGGTCTCAAAATTCAGGTATATGAGGCAGCCGACCAGATCAAAGAACTGGGCGTCGGACTCAGCCTACTGCCTCACTCCGTTAAGCATCTTTTTACCCATGGCCTGGAAGAAGCCCTCGATAATAATGCAATAAGGACTAAAGAACTTCGTTTCTACTGCAAGCAGGGCAAACTGATCTGGACCGAACCAAGAGGCCTGGCGGCAGGCTACAAGGTGCCCCAGTATTCTATTCATCGAGGTAGGCTACAGCAGATATTGCTGCAAAAGGTGCTGGAAACGCTGGGGCCTGAGTCAGTCATTACCAACAGAAAACTGCTCAATTTCGATCAGCACGACAGCTCAGTAATCGGTAACTTTGTCAGCGAAACCGGCGAGCCATCAAGCGCAACCGCTGGCTTTCTCATTGGTGCCGATGGCATTAATTCTGCGGTTCGCCAGCAGCTCTATCCGGACCAGGGTGATCCTCAGTTTGCAGGCCTGATGTTGTGGCGCGGTGCGACCTACAGCGATTCATTTCTCAGTGGCCGCTCGATGATCATGGCCGGCCATAACAGCCAGAAAATAGTGGTCTACCCGCTGACACCGCCAGATGAGAACGGTAAGCAGCTCATTAACTGGGTGGCTGAGTTCAGGGTGCCGAAAGACACCCTGAGGACCGATGACTGGCGTGGTAAAGGTCAGCTGAGTGAATTCGCAGACCGGTTCAGGCAATGGGATTTCCCCTGGCTGAAAACCAATCAATTGTTCCAGGACGCGCAAGACATCTTCAAGTTCCCCATGATCGACCGGGATCCCGTGCAGCGATGGAGCTTTGATCGCGTCACCCTGGCAGGCGACGCTGCGCACGCCATGTACCCGAACGGTTCAAATGGGGCGTCCCAAGGTATTATCGATGCCGCGACTCTGGCCCGCCAACTGCAGCGCAATGACGATGTAATCAAAGCACTCACTGCTTACCAATCAGAACGGCTCTCCCCTACCGCTAAAATCACGCTGGATAACCGCAAGGCTGGACCTGAGCGGGTTCTACAGATGGTAGAAGATAAATGTTCCGGTGAATGTCAGCACAAACATGACTGCGTGCCTTATGCGGATCTTGATGCAGTTAGCCTGGCTTACAAAAAACTGGCTGGCTTCGATAAAAAAACCGTAAACCAGTAATTTGCTGACACCTCGTCGAGCCTCAGTAACCCTACTGGAACTACTCGAGCCCAGCTGGGTTTGTTTACCTGGCCTCCCAGTGCTGCAGTGTTGTCACCCGCCTTTTTATAACGCCTCAAACCCTAGCATGAGCACAATAAAACACTTATGGTGTGTATAAACAGGCCCGTTGCCTACGGCAGACAAGGTCTGGCCGCTGAAATCAGACTGGCTAGAGCGAACCCAATACCTGGACAAGTATACGAGCAAATACTTGGGCCTATATTTAGGCATATACTTAGATAAGTATGTTTAACTAACCCGGCACCTTGAACGCCGGGCAGCGTGATATTTCTCGGCTGCGTTCACAAAGACGCCAATAATGAATTTGGAGTTCGGGTGAGGCCAATCAATTAAGGAAGAATCGTGATAAAACGAGAACGCGGGTACCTTTATCCACGCAACAGCTGTGATCCCTCCAGTGGCTCGAGCAACGTACCAAACGAGAGTATTCAGCTCGAATCCCAAGGCCATTGTGTGGTTCACGATGTGCTGAGCACTGTTTCTATCCAGGCACTGCGTCAGGAAATAGATGAAGTCTATGAAACCATCCCACCTGATGGTCGCGGTGCAAGCTATCGCAATGACGAGGTTGACCGGGAGTTCCGCTACGAGATGTTTAATCGTAGCGCGTTGTGCCAGAAGGTGGTCGCCCACCCAGCTATTCTGCAGGTGATTGAACCCTTACTGGGCGATGATTGCCATATTATTGCGAACACCTGTTGGCGCAATCCGGCTACTGCCGACGGACGCGCTTATGAGAGTCACGGCGGTGGCTTCTGGCATATCGATGCGGGTCCGCACCTACCTCGAAATGCTGACCAACCCTGGCCAAGTCATTTGCCCTATCCGGTATTTGCTATTGGCGTGCACATTTACCTGCAGGACTGCCCACTCGCCTGCGGTCCAACGGGAGTCATTCCAGGCAGTCATACGTCCGGGCAAGTGCCGCCAGCGGAACATCGCGATGACATTGAACTATGTTGGAACGGACGTGGTGTCACGCCACTGACTGCAAAAGCTGGAGACGTGGCCATGTTCGTATCTGATGTCTGGCATCGACGCCTGCCTAGCCTTGACGGAGATGCCGGACGGTTCTTCCTGCAGGTTCACTATGGCCGTCGTGATATCGCCCAGCGTCTGCATACCACGGACAAAAGTAATCAGCTATCAGACGCAGCTCAAGCGCGTATTCAAACTAAGCGAGAAGCACAGTTGTTCGGCCTCCACGCGCCTTTGTTTTACGATGGATAACGAGGCACCCAGCGAATGACTCAAGCTCAGATAACGCCCGTTTACATCCGTTATTACAGATTATTAGGACCTGGCATCCTATTCGCGGCAACTGCCATCGGCGTGTCACACCTGGTCCAGTCTACCAAAGCAGGCGCTGTCTACGGTCTGGCTATGGCTCCTATCTTGCTTATCGCTTGTACGGCTAAATACCCCAGCCTGCTCATTGGCCTATTATACCCAGCCAAAACCGGCAAAACGCTGTTACAAAGTTATCGCCAGCAGGGTTGGTGGGCCCTGGGTATTTACCTGATGATCTCCCTATATTCCATGTGGTTCGTACTTGCGGCCATCGCAATTACGACGGCTGGCCTGGTGCAAGCACTAATGCCCTTTGAGACCTCTGTAGAATTAGCCACTGCTGGCGTCTTGGGCATCGCGGTTTTAACTCTTCTCAGTGGACACTATCAAGGGCTTGAACATGTCTCCAAAGTTCTCATCGGGCTGCTGGCACTGCTGCTACCCATTGCCACCATCATGGTTCTACCCGAGACAGACTTTTCTCCTGCTGCCTGGAGCATCGAAACATGGGACCTGACCACGATAGCATTCATCATTGCATTAACGGGTTGGATGCCTATCCCCATCGATGCTTCGGTCATGACCTCTACCTGGGTGGCCAGTCGTAATGAAAGCAGTCCAGATAAAACTACCACCACCGAAGCTCGGATCGATTTTAATGTCGGCTATACCCTGACGATCCTATTTGCACTGTGTTTTCTAGTTCTAGGCGCTAGTATCATGCCCACTAATGGCACACCACTCCCAGCTGCGGCAGGTTCGTTTGCTGTCATGGTGATTGAAATGTTCACTCGTCAACTAGGCCAATGGTCGTATTATCTAATTGGTACAATCGCTCTGGTCACCATGTTCACCACGCTTCTGGCGGTCATGGATGGCCAGAGCCGTGTCATCATGTATGCTTCTCGTACCCTTCGGCCAAGCCAGTCATGGGGGACCCGTATGTATTCAGCCACACTACTTATTTACGCCCTGGGCGGCATGGCCATCGTTACATTTTTTATGCGCGATTTTTCCACATTCATTAACTTTGCTACCAGCTTAGGCTTCCTGATGGCTCCAGTGGCCGTGGTCTTGAATCATCGGGCGATGTTCGCTGAGGGTATTTCTCAGGAATACAAATTCCTATACTGGGGCAGCATCACGGGTGGCACGCTGCTCTGCATGGCCAGTAGCGTTTACTTCTATCTGATTGTCTTTACCTGAGCCCATAGCACGAGAATGTAACGGCCTGTAGAGAAGCTATTTAAAAAATTTTATCTACAGAAACTATCTAAAAAAGTTCTCTAAACAAGCTATCTATACAAGCTATCTAATCAAGCTATCTATACAAGCTATCTAATCAAGCTTGGGGTAAACCAACATCCAATTAGAATAATGGTTTGGACTTTACAAAAAATCCAAGCCTGACAACGCGAAAGTTTGGCATAGCTCAACAGCGTAGCACCTCTTTACCTGCCTTTTAGTTCTGATACCGGTACGCCGATGTAATATCCTGTTTTTTATAGCAGGGTCACTGCCAGCTTGCTAACGCCCCTGCTAGCCAATCCTAACCTGAACTGGGGCGACTCACGAAGTTGAATGGTTTTCGCCCTCGCCAGCAATCTGGAAAAAACTGTCTCTATATTCAACCGGGCAAGATTGTTGCCGAGACAAAGGTGAGCGCCCCGACCAAAAGAAACATGTCGATTGGGGTTTCGTTTGATATCAAAGCAATTCGCGGCAGCGAACTGCTGCGGATCCCGGTTAGCAGCGCCATACAACAAACCGAATTTTGTACCTTTCGGAAAAAAGGTACCCATCACCTCGCAATCAATACTCGCATAGCGGTGAAAGAATGGCAGTGGTGCATCATAACGAATCATTTCCTGCACTGCTGCAGGAATATACTCTGGACTACTGCGTAAAAATCCCAACTGCTCTGGATGCTTCAACAGGGCTATCATACCGTTACCCAGGATATCGATAGTGGATCCATGCCCGCCGGCTAAAATTAGCAAGCTGGTTGAAATCAGCTCGTCTTCATTGAGCTCACCCGCATCTTTTGCCGCTATCAAATGGGTAAGAAGATCGGCTCCCGGCTTGCGCCTGCGCTGAGCAATCAAATCGCGCAGATACAAAGCGAACTCAGAGGTTGCCTGCTCTGCCAGTTTTTTACGGGCCTCGGTCCGATCGGCATCAAAATACTGGACGATATTTTCTGACCAAAGGCGCAGTTGGGGGCAATCCACATCAGGAACCCCAAGGACATTACCGATCACATGCCCCGGTATATGGGCTGCGAAATCCCCTACAAAATCAACATCCACTTCCGCCAGCACGGTATCAAGCAACCTGTCTACCGTCTGCTCAATCATGGCCTGGTGTCGAGCCACCCACGACCGTGTAAATTTCCCCAGGACGATCAGCCGTAATCGACGGTGCAACGCCCCGTCGCGTTCCAACATACTGAACTGTACAAAACGCTCATGAGTTGGCATATCGTGAAATTGAGCAAGACGCTGCTGCTCAGCCACATATTCGGCTGGCATGAAAGCTTGCAGCGAACGTACCATGTTCGAATTACGGGCAACACCTTCTACATCCTGGTAACGAGACAGCAGGTAAGCATCCATTTCGGGGTAATAGAAAGGCCCGTCTAGCTCCCGCAAGCGCTCATAAACATCATAGGGGTTCGCTGCGAAACTTTCAGAGCCCGGATCGAACGCTTCGGTCATGACTTTCTGTTCATAGCTGGAAATAGCCATACTTCTCCCTGGATAATAGGCCTGAACCTCTCGCCCAGATAGGTTGTTCAGCAAAGAATCGCACCGCTGATCTCGCGATAGCCGTTTAACCTTCATCTAAAAACCCTTACCAGGGCGCTATCAATGTCTAAACCAAAACAATGCCTAAACTAAAATATCGAAACAGAAACCCTCTTTTGAGCACTTAGTTCAAAAGCAATATCACCCAACACACCATTACACGTTGAGCTAAAGCGTTATACGATATCGTCAGACAGCATGTTCTGCCGCCAATAATCGGCTGAATGCGCATCCGGGTTTATCACTATGCCATCTTCTAAAACATCCAGTGGATCCCTGCCATCAACCCCTAGGCCAAACGGATGGTAACCCACCAACCGCCGCAGTTTACGTGGCATCTGCCTGACTACTTCAGGTGGTATTGCCAGAAGCTGAATCTCCTGGGGACGCAGGTAACTGACCTGATGGCTAATAAAAAACCCCATGCGCTCCTGGTCTAGGGTGACATTAGCACCACCCCCATGCCACATACCTCCTTCCCATAGAACCAGACTACCTGATTTCATTTCAATCTGTATCGACTCGACACTTTGGTCCACCGCTTGAGTCCACTTATGGCTATAAGGGACCAGGTGGGTGGCTCCGTTTTCCCGGCTGAAATCATCGAAAGCAATGAGTGCATTACACAGAAACGGTGGATGCGGCCTTGGAATAGGCCACAGCCCGTCATCCTGATGAAGGAATTGCGCGGTTTCACCGGGCAGGGTATTAAACAGCGTTGTGACATTGATCTGATTATAGCGACCGATGACGCCATCAACGATTGCGCCAAGCCGTTCATCCAAGAAAACCACGTCCGCAGCGCGGGTTTTGGCAAGCAGGTTATGGGCTCGCCAGGTACGGCCGGTCTCAGTACCGATCGCACGCATTTCAGTAATTGGCACATCATTATTAAAAGCTGTACGGATCGAGCCTAGGACTTCTTCGGTCAAAAAGTTCTCTACCAAAGCGTAGCCTTGCTCACGAACCTTGCCGACTACTTCACCAATATCAAGACCATTTATCACAACATCGGTCTGATCTACGGGATCATATGGATTCTGCATTGCCCTCCCCTTTCTCTAACCTGACTAAAGTACTATGATCCGCCATACCAACAAGTGCAACCCCGCTAGGCCGCTACAGACTCCTACACTCTTAAAACAGATCCCAGAGCCCACCTAAATGACAGCTTCTAAAACATCGGCTAGCTTTAACAGGCTATGGTCTTTTGACCCACAACAGAAAACATGTTCTATTCTGAGACATACACCGCCTCAACCACTCGGTCTTACTCGCTAATGGCTAATGCTTATAACGAGAGCTTAGCGCAGGTCAAAAGGGACACTGGAATTATGAATACGATCAGCCAAACTAGCCTGAAAGGGCCGAACCGCTTGTGTAGCTTCATTTAATAGCCTGCTACTAATGGAAACTCGCCAATGACCGAGGGAAAATCAGAGATGGAGCCATCCGCTGAAATCCCACTGAGCATACGCGAAAGGCTCGCGTACAGCTTTTTTAATGGTGCCGATTATCTGCTTAAGAACATCATCGGCAAGTACATGTTCTTTTTCTACACGACCACCTTTGCCATCAATCCACTGTGGCTCGCATTTGGACAACCACTGCTAAAAATTCTTGATGTCGTCACGGACCCGCTGGTTGGTGAATGGTCAGATCGGACCCGAAGCCGCATGGGCAAACGCAGACCCTGGATCCTGTTTGGCTCGATTACACTGGGAATCATTTTCCCGATGAGTTGGATGCCTACCATCATCATGTTCTGGGACCCTGCGCCAACAGCAATATCCATATTCATTTACTTCTTGATACTTAAATCACTTTACTACGTTAGCCATACGGTTGCGGTTGTACCTTACTATGCCCTCGGCGCTGAACTTTCCAGAGATTATCTGGAACGCACCCGTATCGTTGGCTGGCGACATTTTATCGGTGCGCCAATGACCATACTGGCGACCTTACCGTTCGTTTTTGCGACCAATCCTGAATATTTTTCTGATGAGGCGACCGGTGTAGCTGTGGTCATGTGTGGTGTCGGTGTCATCATTATCGTCACTGGAATTATTGCCGTCCTGGGCACCCGGGAAAGAGCCAGCACAGAGGTCCAGAAACCTCTACCGATTACCCAGGCCCTGAAAATAACCCTATCGAACAGACCCTTCATGTTTCTTGTGGCTACGGTATTCTTCTATGGTATCGGCCAGTACTTTGCGGTCAGCTTCGGTGTGTATTTAATTAACTACATTATCTATGATGGAGACAAATCACAGTTCAGCGTCCTTTTAGCCAAGGCTACGGTGGCTGGGGTCATTGTAACGCTGGGGCTTAATTTACTGGTTCGGAAGCTGGGCCAAACCTACGAGAAGGTCCAATTGCTCAAACTTGGTATGCTGCTCAGCTTAACGGTTCCTCTGAGCGCTTTGATCTCCTTTCAACCCAACGAACCCATGTGGTACTTCCTTTTTCATGCCCTGGCTCTACCTATCGGCAACACCATTATCGAGGTCTTACCACTATCAATCGTCGCTGATATCTGTGACCTGGATGAAATTAAAAGTGGTCGACGCAGGGAAGGCGCCTTCGTCGGCGTTTACAATGCTGCGTTTAAATCTGGCTATATGTTCGCTCCTGCCCTGGCCATGATTCTGCTTCACTTTACCGGATTCGATGGCACCCTGGTCAACCAAACTGAGGAGACCAAAGACCTGATGAAAACTTTCCTGGTGGCCGGATGTACTGTGACCTTTCTTGGAGCATTACTGTGCAGCCAAGGCATTAAACTGTCCCGGTCAGAGATAGAAAACGCCCAGGCGCAGTTGCACGAGACAACTTAAAGCAAGCCTGCTTAACGTCAGTATTGGAAACTTATCTCTGCCAAGAATTGGTCTGTGCTATGCTCAAAGCTAACCATATAACTCTATTGAGCAACTTCTGTGGCAGCAAAAATTATAATTAGTGGCTCTGGTCTGTGGAAACCCGCCCATATCATCACTAACGAGGAACTGGTAGAAGCCTATAACGGCTATGCAGCAAAATTTAATCAGCTCCATGCCGGCGACATAGAAGCTGGCAAGGTCTCAGCGAAACCTTTCTCATCGGCTGAGTTCATCGAAAAAGCCTCCGGCATCAAAGCACGTTATGCCTATATCAAGGATGGCATCCTCGATATCGACCGCATGCGACCGAGAATCCCGGAAAGAACAGAAGGTGAGCTATCTCACCAAGCAGAGATTGCCCTTAATGCTGCGAAGGTAGCACTGACTGAGGCGAATAAATCCCCCTCTGATATTGATGCAGTCATCGTCAGTTGTGCCTATACAGAACGTTATTACCCCGCTATTGCTATCGAAGTCCAGAACGCACTAGGTATAACCGGATTTGGTTTTGACATGCTGGTAGCCTGTTCGGCAGCCACTTTCGCCCTGCAGAGAGCCTATGAAATGGTTGCCTCGGGCACAGCAAAAAGTGTCCTGGTCATTAATCCTGAACTTACCTCGCCCCAGGTAAATTATCAGGACAGAGACAGCCATTTTATTTTTGGCGACGTATCAACCGCCACCATAGTCGAATCCTCTGAGACCTGTAACTCCAAACACAGCTACGAAATTCTGGGTACAAAAGCAATCACTCTCTACTCTAATAATATTCGCTCCAATTTCGGCTACATCACTAATTCAACCGATGCCGACCCATACGCAGCCGATAAATTTTTCCATCAGGAGGGTCGCAGTGTTTTCAAGGAAGTATGCCCGATGGCTGCCAAACACATCGTTGACCAACTGCAAGCACTGCAAATGACGCCAAGCGACCCGACCCGCTGGTGGCTGCATCAAGCCAACCTGAACATGAATCTTTTGATCAGCAAACGAATCCTGGGACGACAGGCCACTGCCGAGGAAGCCCCCATCGTGCTGGATGAATTCGCCAATACAGCCTCGGCGGGATCACTGATTGCGTTTAACCTGCATCACAAGGATCTGCAGGAAGGCGACATCGGCGTGATTTGCTCCTTTGGCGCTGGCTACTCCATAGGCAGCCTCGTGCTGCGGAAATGTGCCGTTCTCTGAATACTTCTTATAATCCTATAGCACCGCTCTGGCGCTGACCTCTGGAGGCCCTGAGGTGCTGTTGTTGGACTGGCCTGCCTCACTGGGGCATATTATTGACACGATACTGTCTCTGCCGGTACGCCTCGAGCCGCCCCTCACCATCAAATTCTCCCACGCGGATCAACAAAAGTCTGCCTGTAGTGCCATTCCATTGGGCCCAATCCCGCACGGCTTCATTGCCAATGCAGGGCCAATTTGTTTAACTATTTTCCAGGTTCTTAAAGTATTTTCAGGATACCTCCATGACACAAAAAGCTGATATTGAGGCCACTTCGAATAAATTCCTAAGAGGCAAGTATGCTATTGCTGGCATTGGCGAAACTGGCTATGTCAGAGGTTCTGGCCGAACTACAAAAGCTTTGGGAACCGAAGCAGTAAGAAAAGCCATGCAGGATGCAGGACTCAATCCGGGTGATATCGATGGCATGCTGTCATACAGCTTTAATGACTCTACCTTCACACCCAACATTGCCGGTGAATTGGGTATACGCCCTAACTTTTATATGGATGTCTATGGCGGTGGCTCTAGCATTGAAGCCCTCATCGGCATTGCCATGGGCGTCATAGAAGCCGGTATGTGTAACACCGTGGCGATATTTCGCGCTATGAACGGTTACAGCCAGGTGCGCATTGGTGGCACCGGGGACCGAAGTGCTGTCAAACCCCTCAATGGTGGCTCACTATTCAACCGGGGCTATGGGTTGATGAGTGCAGGACAGATGTTCTGCCAGTCCTTTATGCGGCACATGTACGACTTTGGAACCACCCCTGAGCAGGTGGCCTCAGTCAAATCTATTCACTCCGAACATGCGTCAAACAATCCCAAAGCCTATTATCAAAAACGGGTCAGCATTGATGATGTCTTAAACTCCAGAATGATCGTCAAACCACTGCATCTACTGGATTGCTGCGTCGAAACGGATAACGGTACGGCCCTAATCGTAACCAGTATTGACCGCGCCAGGGACTGCAAACATCCACCCGCGGTGATTCAGTCTGTGGTCGGTCGATGCTGCAAACCCCGACCGGACATGCACTACCAGTCGGGCCCTATTTCAACTGTCGCTGGGCACTACGCCAAGGATATCCTCTGGCCTAATGCGGGTGTAGGCCCAGAAGACATCGATGTCACAGGTTCGTATGATGCTTTTACGTTTACCAGCCTGATGCAACTAGAAGACTATGGCTTCTGCAAAAAAGGCGAAGGCGGAGTCTATGTCTCTGATGGCACTATTCGTCTTGGCGGTAAACGGCCAAACAATACCAGCGGTGGTCATCTCTGTGAAGGCTACACCCACGGCATCAATATGGTGATCGAAAACGTTCGCCAGCTAAGAGGTGATATAGACGACAGTTGCCCGGTTGGCCCGGATGGCCGTCGGCTGCACAGTTTTGATTACCAGGAAGGCGGTTGCAGACAGGTTCGTGATGTCGAACTGACCGCTAATCTTGGCTGGGGCACACCCGGACTTGGATCAGCCATGGTCATGGCAAAAGGTTAGGAGACCCATTATGACCTTTCCAAATGAATATCTCGGCATGCCAGTCAAAATTGATGACCTGGACCATGAAAACCGCGCTTTCTTCAGTTACTGCGCCCAGCATGACCTGCACTTGCAGTGCTGTAACGACTGCAAACTGCTGCGTTACCCGGCAACCACTGCCTGCCCGTTCTGCGCCTGCCCGAATGCGACCTGGATGCCGGTTGAAGGTAAAGGCGTCCTTTACTCTTATGGTGAGGTACACCACGCTATCCAAGGCGCCTTCCGCACGCATGCTCCGTATCTGCTACTGCTGGTCGAACTGGACACTCAAAGAGGCCTACCTGGGCTCTATGACGGTCTACGTATGACGGCCAATCTCGTCAGTAGTGACGGTGAACTGGCAACACCAGAAATGATTCAGCAAGTTGGCATCGGCAGCCGACTTCGAATCATCTACAAGGACATTAACGAGCAGATTTCGATCCCGCTATTCACGCTGGATGAACAAGCCGAGCAACCCGAAAACCCCTGGCGATATCCCATCGAATAACAAGGTCAATTCGTGACCCAATCATTACCGTCGTGAGGACAGGCGCTTTCTTCAGGGCTACCCTTTGCCTGTCAGCCACCATCAGATTGCCTCCAATTGAACCTGCTCTCACCTGGGGCTGAACACTTGCCCAGTCGTTTTAGCCTCCTTCTCTTAACCCACCATCAGTAATCAGATAGCAACCTAAAGATTGAGGGCTATTGGTCAATGTGTTTTTATAATGCTTCGAACCACTAAGCCTTAACCTTAACCACCGCATAGTATCATTCACAGCAAGTAACCCTTTTTGGATTCTTACCTTAATGTCGCCAGCTTTAATTCGAATAGCCCACTATGAAGATGCACACGCATTGCACGCCATGGTGCTCGAGTTAGCTGAATACAGCGGAGAAAAAAACAAAGTGACAAGCTCTGCCGACGACTTTCAGAGGTATGGCTTTGCCGATCAACCCGCGTTCGAGAGCCTTATTGCCGAGCACCATGGTGACGCCGTCGGACTGAGCCTGTT
>Ga0206679_10000527_pt1 | contig 31732 bp, 35 predicted proteins | sample M110012015metaG_FD_155464 | JGI IMG/M metagenome (GOLD analysis project Ga0206679, IMG submission 155464) | Ammonia-oxidizing marine archaeal communities from Monterey Bay, California, United States - M1 100m 12015 | ecosystem: Environmental > Aquatic > Marine > Intertidal zone | place: USA... | reverse complement strand
AAGACCTGCCTAGGTAATGAGTAAATTACCAGCAAAGCCGCTCTCGCTGGCTAAAACAGATACTATTGCCCTGTACATACACATCCCCTGGTGCATCAAAAAATGTCCCTACTGTGATTTCAACTCGCATGCCATAAGACAGCCCGTTCAGCCCCTCTCCACTCACCTCGACCCAGACCTCGAATCTGCCTACATCCAGCGCTTACTCACCGATTTGAAAAATGAGGTTGCTCTCCTTGAAACGCCGCGCAAGCTATCAAGTATTTTCATTGGCGGTGGGACACCAAGCCTGTTATCCGAAACCGCTATCAAACGGCTGTTTACCGGAATTAATCAGTTCCTTCCTCTCCAAGCAGAGACCGAGTGTACGGTAGAAGCAAATCCTGGAAGCAGTGATATCAACTGTTTCACATCGTTTCGTGAAGCTGGTGTGAATCGACTGAGTCTTGGCATACAGAGTTTTTCTGATACAGCACTCAAAAAACTCGGTCGAGTTCACAATAAGGCTGCTGCATACAAGGCATTCGAGGCTGCTCGTGCAGCCGGGTTTGAAAACATAAACCTCGACCTGATGCACGGTCTCCCGGAGCAAACGATCGAAGCTGCGATGAATGATCTCGACCGGGCCATCGCACTCGGCAGCGAACACCTTTCCTGGTACCAATTAACCATCGAACCTAACACCCTGTTTTATACCCATCGACCCGACCTGCCGACAGAGCAGACCCTGTGGGACATCTACCGGACAGGACTCGAATATCTACACAAAGCGGGTTTCGAACGTTATGAAATCTCCGCCTTCAAAAGGCCTGGCAAAGCATGCAGGCACAACCTGAACTACTGGAATTTCGGTGATTACATCGGTATCGGCGCTGGTGCTCATGGCAAGATCAGCTTTCAAACACCCCAGCCAGGCATCCAAAGAACACTGAAAACCCGTGTACCGAATGATTATCTTAAAAATCCCAAGCGGATTGCCAACCTCATACAAGTGGAAGATCTAGTCCTCGAATATTTGATGAATGCGTTGCGTCTGGTAGAAGGTTTCGCACTCTCCAGCTTTGCGGATTCAACTGGTCTTTCGCAAAACCAATTACAATCATTCCTGAACAGCAGTAAATCCAAGGGACTTATCCAGTTCGACCAAAAACACGTCAAACCTACCCCACTGGGTCTTCGCTATCTTGATGATCTGCTGTTAATGATTTGATTTCGGACTGGTCAAACGCCTCCTACTCAACGTCTGAACTCTCATGCATTAAAGCGAGCTCAGCCTCAGTAAAAGGTCACGAGTCTATTTTGGTCAACGCTATATCGGTAACTTTATGCCCCAGTGAAAGACCCCGGCGTTCGTATTTGGTCTCTGGCCTGGACGGAATCAAGCAACGCTGGAACCGCCTATCCAGTTGGAACAGCTGATCCATCTGGTCCGCATACGGCTGCCAATCCGTAGCAACATGAAAAATGCCATTGGGCAGTAGCGCACGATGAACCAGGTCCATAAAAACATCTGAGATTAAGCGTCGTTTATGATGCTTTTTCTTGTGCCAGGGATCAGGGAAAAAAACTTGTATTCGATCAAACACTGAAGCCGGGCTCTTTTCCAGAACCTCAACGGCATCACCTTTGATCACTTTCAAATTTTTGATCTCAGCTTTTTTTGCTTCATTAACCAAATGGCCAATGCCGGCCTCGTGCACTTCCAAACCCAGAAAATTTCTATTCGGGTCGGTTAATAACATTTCAAGCAGCGAATCACCCATGCCAAAACCGATTTCAAGGCTGAGTGGCTGTTTACTGGGGAACTGATTTGAAACCAGAGCAAGATGCTCTGGCGGCAGCGCATATTCAGCCAGGTACTGCTGTAATGCGTTACGCTGGGCTGGAGATATCCTGCCTTTACGCGTAACAAAACTGCGAATCGTCCTCTTATCCGTCACGCGTCTTCCTTACGTGGTCGAATCAACCTAACTCGAACCAGAGACCATAGGCCAAGGCGAGCCAGCCAACGATTAAACATACCCCGCCAACGGGAGTGATGGGACCGAGCCATTTGATCTGTAGCAATGCCAGACCGTACAGGCTTCCCGAAAACAACAGGATACCAGCTAGAAAACTCAATGCAGCCACGTTAAAGGACGTTTTCTGACCTAGCTGAAGCATCACCAAACCCACCCCGAACAGCGCCAGGGAATGAATCATCTGGTATTGCACGCCTGTTTCAAAGGCATTGAAAAGCGCGTCTGGTAATTTGCCACGCAGACCATGTGCTGAGAAAGCGCCTAATACCACACTGAGTCCGGCACTAAGAGCTGCAAAGGTTAAAATCCAGCGCATGCGTGGTCGTTACCCTGTCTGCACACCCAGTCGCAATTTCTTAAGGGCATTTTGCTCAAGCTGACGTACCCTCTCAGCTGATATGCCATATTGACCGGCCAATTCATGCAGGGTTGCTTTTGGCTCTTGCAGCCATCGCTGGGAGAGAATATCAAAAGCTCTGGGATCGAGATGCCTGAACGCATCGCGTAATCTGTTTTCTTCATCAGTCCGACTATCCAGGCTTTCCAGAATCTCCGCCGGATCATCATCGTGATAACTCAGGTATTGTTCAGGAGCAACAATAAGGTCTTCATCTTCCTTCATAGGTAAATCAAAGCACTGATCCTGAGACGCCAACCTACCTTCCATCTGCCTGACCACTTCTGGTTTAACACCCAGCGCACTGGCTACCTGCTCAACTTCCTGGTTACCCATCCAGCCCAGGCGTTTCTTGGCACTTCTAAGGTTGAAAAACAATTTGCGTTGCGCCTTGGTGGTGGCAAGCCGAACAATTCGCCAGTTGCGAAGAATGAACTCGTGCATTTCAGCTTTGATCCAATGCACTGCGAACGAAACCAGACGCACCTGAAACTCAGGGTTAAAACGCTTGACTGCCTTCATCAAACCCACATTACCTTCTTGAATCAGGTCCGCCTCAGATAACCCATAACCAGAATACGAACGCGCAACATAAACAACAAATCGTAAATGAGCCATGACTAACTGCCGGGCTGCATCCACATCAGAATCCTCGTAAAGGCGCAAGGCAAGCGAACGCTCTTCTTCGGCAGACAGGACAGGAATAGCGTTTACTGCCCGAATATAAGCATCTAAGTTTGCGCCTGGCGCGCTGATTTCATAGGGTAACAGTTGACTTGCCATAGGTCCCAACCTCCAAGGGCTGCCAAGTTTAGCACTCTTGCGATCTGACTGCTAATCCTTGAAGACACTATTCATTTGGGCTGGATTCGACTCAAATGTCGGCCAACTGAGAAAACAGAAGCCAGTACACCTAACAGACTACCGCCCAGTAGTACCAGTCCGGTTTCTTCAATTCCCAGAAACTGCAACGCAAAATCGTTTCGGTAAGACTGGGCGAGTCGCTCAATAGGGCCCGAAAGATAACCAATGCTTGTCTGCACAACCAACCAGGCACCTAGCGCCCCACCCAACCCGAGCCAGAAACCAAGGTACAAAAAAGGTCGACGAACAAAACTATCTGTTCCTCCAACCAACTTAACCACTTCGATTTCACTACGCCGGTTTTCGATGGTGAGCCGGATAGTATTACCAATAATCAGCAACACACCGACTGCTAGAACAATACCAATACTTAAAGTCAGGCGTTCGGCTAGTTCAAGCATCGTAAAAAGCCTGAGCATCCACTCAGCATCATAAACAACTTCTTCAACCAGCTCTTCCTGCTGCAGGGAGGCCAAAAGAAGCTGAATATCACCTCCGCTGGTCGAACGCGGCGTAATTTCAATCAAAGCCGGCAAGGGATTATCGGGCAGCGAATTAAGTATATCGCCGAAACCACTGTGTCGTTCGAATTCCGCTAAAGCCTGCTGCTTGGTAATTAAAGTCGCTGAACTAATATCAACCCGCGCGGCAATGCGCGCCGTCAAAATACCAGCAACATCCTCCGCTACATTCCTGTCCAGGTACAAACTGATTCTCGGGCTACCATCCCAGTCTTGCCGCAGGGTGCCCGCATAATTGAGTAAAAGATACAGGATAATTGGCAATGCCAGCGCGATCGCAACCACCATCCAGGTCGTAATAGCTGCTAATGGGGTATCAAACAGTCTCAATAATGCATCTTTAAATACAAAACGATGGTGACGGCCCCAGGCGGCAAACCTGTCGGATAGGCCCTGCCGACTCATGCTGGCGCCGGAAGCAGTTAGATTGGCCACTTTGAATCCCTCAAACGACCCTGATTTAGATCAATCCGTCTATTACCAATCTGTTCAACCAGCGATATATCATGAGTTGCGATGACAACCGTAACCCCTACCTGGTTAAACTGCAGGAAAAGATCCATGATATCTTTACTCAGCTCCGGATCGAGGTTTCCCGTGGGCTCATCAGCCAGCAGTAAGGGCGGCCGATTGACCACCGCTCTGGCTATTCCCACCCGCTGCTGCTCACCACCAGATAATGTAATGGGGAAATGATTCTCCCTATCGGCCAAACCGACCTTTGATAAAGCCGCCCTGACCCTTCCGCGAATTTCACTGGGTCTATGTCCACCAATTTCCAGTGGGAGTGCGACATTGGCATAGACATTACGATCAAACAAAAGCTGGTGGTTCTGGAACACTACACCGACCTGCCTTCTTAAATAGGGCACTCGGGAATTAGAGATTCTATTGACGTTCTCACCGTTAAACAGAATCTGGCCATTGGTCGGCCGCTCCATGGCAATGATTAATTTCATTAATGTGCTTTTACCGGCGCCAGAATGCCCGGTAAGAAAAGCGAATTCGCCCGCCTCCATATTAAAAGACACCCCAGACAAGGCCTCCTTACCAGAGGGATATCGTTTGCTCACCTGATCAAAGGTAAGCATGATTAATCGTTATCCAGGATTGCATCAACGAACAACTCAGCTGAAAAAGGACGAAGATCGTCGATCTGCTCGCCAATCCCAACGAAATGAATGGGAAGTTGCAGTTGTCGAGCCAGCGCAAACAAGATACCTCCTTTGGCGGTCCCATCAAGTTTTGTCAAAATAATTCCCGTCACCTTCACCGCTTTCAGAAACTCTTTAGCCTGAGAAATTGCATTTTGGCCGGTCCCTGCATCAATTACCAACAATACAGCTTGTGGTGCCTCGGCATCCTGTCTTTTTAATACTCGTTCAATTTTTGCCAGTTCATCCATCAGGTTCTTCTTGTTCTGCAATCGCCCAGCAGTATCGGCTATCAACACGTCTGTGCCCCTGGATTTGGCTGCGGTCATACTATCAAAAATGACGGAAGCACTATCGGCTCCAGTGTGCTGGGCAATCACCTCAATCTGATTCCTATCACCCCATATCTGCAATTGCTCAACTGCTGCGGCTCGAAATGTATCTCCAGCTGCCAGCAGTACTTTCTGCCCCGAGGACTTATAGTAGTGCGCCAGCTTACCGGAAGTCGTAGTCTTGCCAGAGCCATTGACGCCCACCATGAGCACAACAGCGGGTTCTGCATCAGCGGGTAAGGCGAGGGGTAGAGCGACCGGCTCAAGAATATTAATCAACAAGTCTCGCAAAACTTCGCGCAATGCCATTGCGTCCGTTAAAGCTTTGCGACTGACCCGGTCAGTTAAATCGTCAATAATCTCGTTTGTGACCTCAACACCAAAATCCCCTGTTATAAGTAGCGTTTCAATCTCTTCCAGGAGTTCAGCATCAATTGTTTTTGCGCCCAAAAACAATCTCCCCAGGTTCTTGGTCAAACCGGTTCGTGTTTTTGAAAGACCCTGCTTGAATCTGGCTAGCAATCCCTGCTTGCCATCATCGGTTGTATCTGCAACATTGCTCATTAAAATTTCCCATGTTGAGGCAACTAAAACTTTGACTAAAACTGTTTCGTCTTCATCCCTTAGAATTATCGGCGGAATCTGGCGCGGTAGCAAAGTTTCGTTTGCAGAACTGCCCCAGGTCAGACCCTCGCCGTCCAGAGTCAGAGAAACTTTATTCAACTGGTTGCAGGGAGAGATTGCCGGTAAATCGTGCCTGGAGCTCTTCTCAGGCAGCGGTATTCTCAGCTTTGAAGCTCTCTCGCGAGGTGCTGGCCAGGTTGTATTGGTGGATCAAGAAGCTGCTGTCTGTCGCCAGCAGCGCAACAGCTTTCAACAATTAAATGTATCACCTGATCTTTATTCAATCTACTGCAGCAGTGTAGAGAAATACCTTGAAGTGCCATCTTCCCACCCTTTTGATGTTATTTTCCTGGACCCACCTTTTTTAACGGCTGACTACCCGTCACTGGTTAAAACAATTATAGACAATCAATGGCTGCACCGAGATGGTCTGATTTACATTGAAAGCGGCATTAAACTGGGGCAGGACAAAACATTCGCTGGCCTGCCTGTTATCAAACAAAAACGAGCCGGCCAGGTTCACTCTACATTGATCCGCAACGAACATTGACGCTCTCTGGTAGTCATGTATCATTCCGCCTTTAACCAGGGACTAAACAGCCATGAGCACAGTACTGTATCCGGGAACATTCAATCCCATCCACAACGGTCATGCTGATCTAGTTCAAAGAGCATCGCTTCTATTCGATAAAGTAATTCTCGGCATTGCTACCAGCCCTCAGAAAGATCCCAGCGTCCTGGCCCTGAGAGTTGACCTGGCAAAACAGGCGCTGGCACACATTGAAAATGTTGATGTTCAAGGCTTTAATGGACTGACCGTAGATTTTGCAAAAACAATCGGTGCCAGCGTTATTCTCAAGGGCATCAGAACCGTGACTGATTTTGAATACGAATTTCAGATGTTGAACATGAATCGCGTTCTAAACCCGGCTCTGGAAACCATTTTCCTGGCGCCATCTGAAGAATATTCTTATATCTCGTCAACACTAGTACGTCAGATCGCATCCTATGGCGGTGATATCAGTCACTTCGTTCATCCGGCCATTGCCCAGGCCGTAAAAGATGGAAAAATCAGTTAGCGCTGACAACGACTGCAATAAACCGTGGCGCGTCCACCCAGACGAAGCGCTTTAAGTGGTTTCTGACAAAAATAGCAATCCTCGCCCTCGCGACCATACACCTGGAGCGACTGGCGAAAATACCCCGGCGTACCATCTTCTTTGCTGAAATCTCGCAAGCTGGTGCCGCCAGCGGCAATGGCTTTACCTAATACCATCCTGATAGCATCTACCAGACGAGCGCATCGATTCAGGGATAGTTTCCCGGCTGGGAAGGCAGGCCTGATACCAGCTGAAAAAAGCGCTTCATTAGCGTAAATATTACCCACACCAACAACAATCTGAGCATTCATGATCAGCGTTTTGATGGCCACCTTTCGACCTCGGCACTGGGCGAAAAGATAGGATGGGGTAAATTCTCCCAGCAGAGGTTCAGGTCCTAAATGATTCAGCAGCTTATGTTCATCGTCAGGTAACCAGAAAATTGAGCCGAATTTTCTAGGGTCTCTATAGCGAAGTAGCTTGCCGTTGCTAAACACGAAATCAACATGATCGTGCGACTGTGCTTCGATTTCTGCAGGCAGAATACGCAGACTGCCCGACATACCCAGATGCAACATAATCTGGCCTTCATGGGTATCAAGGAGCAGGTACTTGGCTCGGCGTTTTACTTCTCTGATAACTTTCCCGGTTACGCTCTGCCCCAGCCCGGGGGAAATCGGCCAGCGCAACTGGTACTCCCTGATACGAACAGCATCAACGCGTTGACCCTTAATATGCGGTTCGATTCCCGCACGAGTGGTCTCTACTTCTGGTAATTCAGGCATAGGACTCCTGTCCACAAACAATCTGACTGCTAATAACACTCATCTCAGTGACCCGTTTTCAATAGCTGCTTGCAGTAACCAGTTCAATTACCCTAAGCTGTCGAGACCAGCTCAACTTACTGGCATTGACATTATTTCACAAATAATTCCGTACGCTGATGGAAAAAAATTTACTAGGAATTGATACCGGCGGGACCTTCACCGATTTTGTACTGATCGCTGACAATAAAGTCATTACCCATAAGGTCCTGTCTACCCCCGATGCTCCAGAACAGGCTATTTTTAAAGGCATCCATGACCTGGGCCTGGAAGCCATGCTGGCCTCCGGCAGCCTTGTAATCGTCCATGGAACGACTGTTGCTACTAATGCCGCTCTGCAGCAAAAAGGCGCAAAAACTGCCTATATCACCAATCAAGGCCTGGCGGATGTTTTAAATATCGGCCGACAGACCCGGTCTGGGCTTTACCACTTAAAGCCCAGCAAACCAACTATACCCCTGCCTGATACGCTCACCTTTGAAGTTGCAACCAGAAGATCAGCGCAGGGAGAATTACTAGCCGAACTGGACGAACCATCGCTGGATTACCTGGTCGATCAAATTAATCGCGCCAAGCCAGAAGCAGTAGCCATTAATTTACTATTTTCCTTTCTTAACGATAGTGAAGAGCAAAGAATCCAAGATAAACTCAGTCCCGCCTATTTTGTCAGCCGGTCGTCTTTCGTACTACCAGAATACCGGGAATATGAACGTGGTATTGCCACCTGGATGAACGCATCACTCGGCCCTTTACTCAGCAACTACCTGAATAAGCTCTCCGATGCCTTAGCGCCTAATCCGGTTACCATAATGCAATCCTCTGGACTGACAATCGCAGCTGACCAAGCGGCAAAAAGAGGCATCAATCTGCTGTTATCGGGTCCCGCCGGTGGCCTTAGCGCCGCCAGAAGCCAGGTTCAACCGACTAAATTGATTACCTTTGACATGGGAGGCACATCAACCGATGTCTCACTGATCGACAATGACATCAAAATTACTAACCAAGGCCATATTGCCGACCTGCCAATCGCTATTCCCATGGCTGACATCCATACCATTGGCGCGGGCGGAGGATCAATCGCCTATGTTGACCAAGGTGGCATACTGCAAGTGGGGCCACTTTCAGCTGGCGCTAGCCCGGGTCCAGCCTGTTATGGTCTGGGTGGAACAAAAGCAACGGTCACTGATGCTAATGTGGTTCTGAAACGACTGCCCAGCAGCCAGCTTCTAGCCGGTTCCATGGCGATTGACGATTCAAAAGCGCTTACCGCCATCAGCCGCATCGGCAAGCAATTGAATTTATCGCCTAAACAGACAGCAGAAGGTATTATTGCGATCGCCAACGAACACATGGCCCAGGCCTTACGCCTCATCTCCATCCAGAGGGGCTTTGATCCTCGCGAGTTTACCCTGACCTGTTTTGGTGGTGCGGGCGGACTACATCTATGCGATCTTGCTGAAATGTTGGAAATAACTACCGCCATCGTTCCACTCAACAGCGGTGTATTATCTGCCCTGGGTATGTTGTGTGCCCGACCAGGCAGAGAGTTGGTTAAAACAAAACTCAGCCTGCTGGAAACACTACAGGAAAAGCAGATCCAGCAATGGCTGGAAGATCTTTATCAGCAAGGCAGCAGAGAATTACTTGAAGAGGGGGTGGTTAACGTCTCCCAGCAGGCAAGTCTCGACCTTCGCTATCAGGGTCAGACTCATACGCTTAACGTTCCTTTTAGCACGATCTCAGCTTGTCAGAGCGAATTTCAACTCCAGCACAAGGCTCGATACGGACATCAACTGAACCAACCAATAGAGCTGCTCAATATCAGGTTGCGGTTGTCCTCACCAAGCAGAATAGCTTTGCCTGATCTGCAACAACTGAACCGGGATGATCTACCTGGCACCAAAATCAGCAGCTTGGTATTAGCCGCTGATTCTGATGACTTGCAGACTGTTCGTAGGGAGGACCTGACCCAGGATGACACGCTTCATGGCCCGGTCCTGATAACCGAAGACCACACTTTAACCAGGGTGAAGGAAAACTGGACAGCGAAGCAAACTGCTAGCGGCAGTCTATTACTTCGCAGCGAAATTATTTAATTTTTGCTTCTTTATAAAGCACGTGCTTTCGAACGACCGGATCAAATTTTTTAATTTCCATCTTATCCGGCGTATTTTTCTTGTTCTTGCTGGTGGTGTAGTAATGACCTGTACCAGCTGAAGACACCAGTTTAATTTTATCTCTCATATGTAACTGCCCCCTTTAATCGCGATCTTGACCCTATGTACTGCAAATCTTTAAGCAAGCTAACAAAAGCAAGGAAGATCCGCCTGACCTGACTGACTTAAACGGCTCGATCTAAACCTCGCATCAGCCCTACCAATCAATTCTAAACAAGAACTCGATCGATAGCTTCATCTCAAGACCTAGACTCTTTCCCCTCTAGCTTTGAGATCCGCAACAACGTTTTCCAAACCTAGTTTATCAATGATTCTCATACCTTTAGCCGACACCCGCAGTTTTATAAACCGCTTCTCACTGGCCAGCCAAAACCGATGGTCATGGATATTCGGAAGGAAACGACGTCGCGTTTTGTTATTAGCATGAGAAACGTTGTTTCCGCTAATCGGTCTTTTTCCAGTGACCTGGCACACTCTGGACATGTTCTTTCTCGTTCAATTAATTAGAAACCCACGGCCTCTCCGCAGGAGCGCGACTTTATACCAGATGCCCGATGCCTTTTCAATGTTTATAGTAATCCCCGTTCAACCATGGAAACAACTGTACCCTGCGCAACGATCAAATGATCCAGAATACGGATATCAAATTTCTCAACTAGCACTCGCAATTCCTCCGTTAGATCAATATCCGCAGCAGATACCTGCCACGAACCGGAGGGATGGTTGTGGCTGAGTATTAATGCACTGGCATTAACAGCCAGCGCCTGCTGAACCACCACCCGAGGGTAAACCCTGACTGAATTGACCGTACCCGAAAACAGTATCTTAAATTCGAGCATATGATGGGCAGAATCGAGAAAAACAACCGCAAACTGCTCAGTTTGAAAATGTCCGAGGCGACGCAGTAGAAACCGCTGTATGTCTTTAGGACCATGCATCACATCGGAAAGCTTGAGCGATTCGTAAATCACGCGATCAGCTAATTCAAAGCAGGCCTGTAACTTCTGTCGCCAGACCAGCGGCAAGGGGAACTCTTCAGACTCAGCCTCCGGGTCTCTCAACCATTGGAGGTTCTGCTCTCGACACAATCGTGCATGGAGCAGGTCAAGGCTCTCGGGATCACTGGATAAGCCTAGTAACAATGCCAGTAGATCCAGTTCTGAATAGTAAACTGCCGCCGATGCCATTAACTCACCTTTTCTGCCAGCTTTTGAACCTGCTACAGAGGCTGCTAAAGCCATCCCAGATCCTATTTTCTTAAACTTCGATTACAATAGAAAACTATCTGTCGTGTGCTATAGCGACTGAAACTGTTTATGATGCCGGATTAAGCTCTAAGTAACGGGCGAACGAGATGAACTCGAGGGGACAATGTTATGAATAGTGCATTGCTGACACTAAGAAATCGCAGGATTCTGCTTGGTGTGACTGGAGGGATAGCAGCTTATAAAGCAGCTGAATTGACCAGGAGACTTCAGGATCAGGGAGCAGAAATTCGAATCATTATGACTCGCTCTGCAACCGAGTTTATTACCCCTCTGACATTGCAGGCTTTATCCGGCAATCCGGTCCATCTGGACTTACTCAATCCGGATACAGAATCTGCCATGGGGCACATTGACCTTGCGCGCTGGGCTGACCTGATATTAATTGCCCCAGCCAGCGCCAATTTCATGGCACGCTTTGCCAGTGGTCATGGTGATGATCTTCTGACTACGGTCTGTCTGGCTGCAGAATGTCCTGTAGCAGTCGCTCCCGCTATGAATCAGGCAATGTGGGCAAAACCAGCGACCCAGAGCAACCAGAAATTGCTGGTGTCCAGAGGGGTGCATTTGCTGGGACCCGATCATGGCATCCAGGCCTGTGGGGATACCGGTGCCGGCAGACTGCTTGATATCGAAAAACTCACCCTGGCAACCAGCGCGTTATTTGATTCTGGCGAACTGACCGGTCAGACAGTCATGATCACAGCGGGTCCCACCCGTGAAGCCATTGATCCAGTTCGCTACATCAGCAACCACAGCAGTGGCAAACAGGGTTATGCCCTTGCTGAAGCAGCCTTGGATGCCGGAGCCAGAGTGATTCTTATTTCTGGACCTACCCAGCAGACACCCCCGGACCGCGTTGAGCTGGTGTCCGTCGTCAGTGCACAGGATATGCACGAAAATGTTCAATCCAGACTCGCCGAAACGGATATTTTTATCGGTGTTGCTGCCGTCGCCGACTATCGCCCCAAACTGGTTCAAAATCAGAAGATTAAAAAAAATACCCAGGGCCAACGTACGCTCATGTTGGAGTTTGTAGAAAACCCCGACATAATCGCCGAGGTCGCAAAGCATGACCCTAAACCCTTTACAGTCGGTTTCGCAGCGGAAACAGAGCATATTGAAGACTATGCCCGCAAGAAGTTAACAGAAAAGAAACTCGACCTGATCATTGCAAACAATGTCGCCGACACCCACATTGGCTTTAACAGTGACTTAAACGAAACGACCATACTCTGGGAAAACGGCAAGACTAATATGCCGACCATGTCCAAGAAAGCACTATCCCAGAAAATTGTCACCATCATCTCACAACATATCAAGCATACAATATGAAAATTCAGGTCCGCGTTCTCGATAGCAAAATCGGTTCAGAAATGCCCTTACCTGACTACGCGACTGCTGGTTCCGCGGGTATGGACCTTCGCGCCTGTCTGTCAGAGACGCTGACGATTCAACCCGGTGAAACCCAGCTGATTGCAACCGGTCTGGCGATCTATATTGAAGACCCGAATTTTGCGGCGGTCATCCTGCCCAGGTCTGGCCTCGGTCACAAACATGGCATTGTCTTGGGAAACCTGGTCGGCTTAATCGACTCAGATTACCAGGGTGAACTCATGGTTTCCTGCTGGAATCGCGGGCACAAAGAATTTTCTATTCAACCCGGAGATAGAATCGCTCAGTTAGTGGTGTTACCCATTATCCAGGCTGACTTCAAAATCGTCGATGAGTTTGAAAGCAGCCACCGTGGCAGCGACGGGTTTGGTTCAACCGGTAATCAATAACCACCTTAGAAAAAGTTGTAAACCATCCACAGGAAGAGATCTGACAACGTGATATCATTTCAGTTTTTGAGAACAGCATCATGACCGTCAGCATAGACCAGGCCCTGAATATCGCCCGCGTGCTAACTGAAGCGCTGCCGTATATTCAGCGATTTACCGGCAAAACCATCGTCGTCAAATATGGTGGCAATGCCATGACTGAAGAACAGCTCAAGTATAGTTTCGCCAAAGATATCGTTCTGATGAAACTGGTCGGCTTGAACCCTGTGATTGTCCATGGGGGTGGACCTCAGATTGGCAATCTATTAGAGCAATTAAAGATTCATTCCGAATTTGTCGATGGCATGCGCGTCACTAATAGCGAAACCATGGATGTCGTACAAATGGTCTTAGGAGGCCTTGTCAATCAGGATATCGTCAGCCTAATTAATCAAACCGGTGGCAAGGCTATCGGCCTGACAGGAAAGGATGCATCCCTCATAGAAGCCAAAAAAATGCTCATCGAAAAAGTAACGCCCTCTCTGACCGCTCCAGAGATAATCGATATCGGTCATGTTGGAGAGGTCATCCGAATCAACCGGGAAGTCCTCGATATAGCCAGTCACAGTGATCTGATCCCTGTTATTGCACCGATTGGTACTGACAAACAGGGACAGACCTTCAATATCAATGCTGACTTGGTTGCCGGTGCCATTGCTGAGGAACTCAAAGCAGAAAAACTGATCCTTCTTACCAACGTCTCTGGCGTTGAAAATGAAAAAGGTGAATTACTGTCCCACCTTACTGCCAAACAAGTCTCTTCACTGATTAACAGCAATACTATTAAGGGCGGTATGCTTCCTAAAATACAATGCGCACTCGATGCTGTCAGTAAGGGTGTTAACAGTGCACACGTGATTGATGGCAGGGTCGCTCATGCTGTGCTGCTGGAAGTACTCACCGATGAAGGTGTTGGCACAAAGATTACTTCAGCAAAGGCATGAGCACTGCTGCAGTGAAGGGTTCAAGGCGGCAGCACATTCTCGAGTGTTTCGCGCACATGCTGGAACGTGACCCGGGACAGAAAATCACCACAGCTAAACTGGCAAGGGAAGTGGGTGTTTCTGAAGCAGCGCTGTATCGCCACTTCCCCAGCAAAACAAAAATGCTGGAAGCGTTAATTGAATTTGTCGAAGAAGCAATTTTCTCGAGAATATCCGTAATTCTGGAGAAGCCTCAAAGTACCGCCGACCACTGCAGCCAACTTATTCTGCTGGTGCTAACTTTTAGCGAAAAGAACCCTGGTATCAGTCGCTTGCTCACTGGCGAACCATTAACCGGCGAATCCACCCGGCTACGCAATCGTATTAATCAGTTCTTCGAAAGGCTGGAAACCCAGCTCAGGCAAATCCTGCGAGAGTCAGAAATACGCGGAGAAAAGCCACCAAAACTTGACCCAAACAACAGTGCCCTACTCATGCTGAATCTGCTCGAAGGTCGGTTAGGTAGATTTGTAAGAAGCGATTTTCAGAAATACCCGACCCGTGGCTGGACCGAGCACTGGCAACTCATCAGAAACAGCGTTTTTGGTTAACGAAAATTTTACCTTACCCTATAAGGTTACCGGCAAACCTGCTTTACTTTACCCCATAAGCTGACCGATAAGCCTGCATCCGCTCTACTTGGTCTTGAGAAAATTGGGTGGCAACAAACTCCACAATATCGCTGAATTTAACGATGCTGATCACGGGTACCTTAAATTCCTGCTGCACTTCCTCAATCGCTGAAAGGGTGCCATTGCCCTTTTCCTGGCGATCAATCGCAACCACTACCCCGGCCAGCTCAGCACCATGTTCCTGTATCAGAACAATTGCTTCGCGAATGGCCGTACCCCCGGTAATAATGTCATCGACAATCATAACCTTACCGCTCAGTTCGGCGCCAACCATCTGACCACCTTCACCATGCTGCTTAGCCTCCTTTCGATTATAAGCATAAGACACATTTCGTTGAAAATGCGTACTCAGGCCTATTGCTGCCGCACTAACCAGTGGAATACCCTTATAAGCTGGGCCAAACAAAACCTCAAAATCGACACCAGAGGCATGCAGGGCCTGAGCATAATACTGCCCTAATCTGGCCAGAGATTCGCCATCCTGAAACAGGCCCACATTGAAGAAATAGGGGCTCTGTCGACCTGATTTTAAAGTGAAATCACCAAATTTAAGCACGCCTTTGTGAATCGCAAACCTGATAAATTCATTAACAACATCCGCTTCTTTATGCATATTAAAATCTTCCCTCAAGCCTTCTGATATTGTACTAATGTTTTGATTCCATCCCCGGCCAGGTCAAGTAAGGCATCCAATTCGGACCGGTTAAAGGGTGCAGCTTCTGCAGTACCCTGCACTTCTATGAAGTCACCCTGTTCAGTCATAACAACATTCATATCCGTTTCTGCATTAGAGTCTTCACTGTAATCGAGATCAAGCATTGGTACACCGTTGACAATACCCACTGACACAGAGGCTACATAGCGTTTATTAATTTTCGCACCATCTGGCAACCGGTTGAGGGCATCAAACAAGGCAACACAGGCACCGGTGATAGACGCCGTACGCGTGCCACCATCGGCTTGAATAACGTCGCAATCTATTTTCACGGTGTTCTCGCCCATGGTCGACATATCCACAGCTGCCCGCAGGGAACGACCTATCAATCTTTGAATTTCCTGCGTTCGCCCTGATTGCTTTCCCCTGGCAGCTTCGCGAGCCATACGATCATGGGTCGACCTCGGCAACATGCCATACTCTGCGGTAACCCAGCCTTCTCCTCTACCACGCATAAAGGGTGGAACCCCTGATTCAAGGCTGGCGGTGCAGATCACCTTGGTGTTACCAAAGCTCACCAGGACCGACCCTTCTGCATATTGATTCACGTTACGCTCAATGCTGATCTGACGTAATTCATTTGACTCGCGACCTGCATTTCTAATAATTGTAGACATATTCTTCCAAAGACTGTTGATGACGAATTGATTATACTTCGCCTAACCAAGAAAAACTGCGAGTCAAAGACATGATTACCAGTATGACCGCATTCGCTCAAGTTGAACGCGAACAACTAAGTTGGCAGATCCGCTCAGTCAACCATCGTTTTCTCGATGTCTCGTTTAGATTACCCGACCACTACAAACAGCTTGAGCCCAGTCTCCGGACACTGGTAAAAAAGTATCTCACCCGCGGTAAAGTAGAAGCTGTTCTACGCATTGCATCCGAGCGGGAACAGGCAAAGATATTAAACGAAAAACAACTTCATGAACTCCACCACAATTTGAATACCATTGGTGACGTCATACCCAATGCCCAATACCCCAGCACCCTGGATTTATTAAAATGGCCCGGGATTCTCGGTACTGAGATGTACACTGAAGAACAAGACGATCATATCAGTGACTTATTCAAAGAAAGTCTGGTTTCACTGGTTGAAATGCGCAATCGGGAAGGTGCTGAAACAGCCAGGCTCATCGAAGATAAGCTCACACAATTGACCGAGATCATCGCCCTGGTCCGGGCCGAATTACCAGCATTACTAGCCCATCAAAAAACTCGGTTACTCGAGCGTGTAGCCGAACTGCAAACCAACCTTGACCAGGATCGTATCCACCAGGAACTGGTATTTCTAGCTAACAAAGCCGATGTCGCTGAAGAACTTGAACGTCTTGCCAGTCATATTCTTGAGGTTAGAAGAGCACTCCAGGCGGATGGCGCATCAGGAAGACGACTTGATTTTCTTATGCAGGAATTAAACCGAGAGGCTAATACGCTATCCTCAAAATCGATTGCCGTGTCTTCAACCCTCAACGCAGTCGACATGAAAGTGATCATTGAACAAATGCGTGAGCAGATCCAGAATATCGAGTAATTTATTTCCGGATTGGCACTGACCAACGCAATCAGACAACTGAGAGCAGCGAACGCCATTTCCATGATGCACCACATGAGGCCAGCAAACGATTCAGTGGGCTTAATTTGTAGCCGTGATAGGCATGCATTACTATCCCCTGAAGCCTGAGAAAAACCTCTTAACAAATCGTATCCATCTATAACTCATTATAACTGATAAAAACATGTCACCAAAAAAAGGCCAGGTCTACGTAATTTCAGCTCCATCCGGTACCGGGAAAACCAGTCTGGTGAAAGCCCTACTCGAAAGAAATGCCGCTGCCCAGGTCTGCGTCTCTCACACCACTCGAAAAATCCGTCCGGGCGAAGTCGACGGGTTAAATTATTTCTTTATCAGCCCGGCAAGATTCCAGAAAATGCTCGCTGACAAGCAGTTCATCGAAGCTGCGGAAGTATTTGGCTACCATTATGGTACCAGTAGGCAAGAGGTGAACCGGGTTCTATCGTCAGGCAGGCATATCATTCTGGAAATCGACTGGCAGGGTGCATTACAGGTCAAATCAACCATGCCAGAGAGCCAGCTGATTTTTATTCTGCCGCCATCCCTAGCGGCCCTGCGTGAGCGCTTAATTAATCGCAACCAGGATGATCAGGACACCGTGGAGCGGCGATTAACCGGCGCTATGGAGGAAATTAAGCAGCACGGCCATTTTGATTTCCTGCTGATTAACGACATTTTTAATACCACCTTACAGGCTCTGGAACAGATTCTATTTGCTGATGGCTCCAGGTATAAACTCAATACCCAGGTAATTGACCTCGAACCACTCATAAATCAACTTCTACAGGAACCCGGGAATTCGCCTTAGAATTCACGCATTGATTGCCAGTTGGCTCCAATAGGGCTACAATCCGTCCCCCTTGCCAAATTACCGGCAAGACCCAGGAAAATCATTGCTTTAAGGAAAAGTTTAATGGCCAGAGTTACCGTTGAGGATTGTTTGGAAAATGTAGACAACCGATTTGAGTTAGTCATGGTTGCCAGTAAACGCGCCAGGCAGATTGCTAATGAAGGCAAAGATCCACTGGTACCCCTTGAAAATGACAAACCTACCGTTCTTGCACTCAGGGAAATAGCCGAAGGTCTGGTAACGGCAGAGATTCTGACCGAAAAACCCCGCGAAAATTTTGAACCTATTGCCATGGAAATGCTGGCTGATAGTTTCGAAAGACACGACACAGAGTTCTAGTAGAAGAGTACACTTTCCCTCAATCGTTGGTATAGTTAATCTATGCAAACGATAGACAATCTAGCAACCGATCTAAACGAGTATCTCGACCCCGAACAGGTCGGGCAGGTCGTTCGTGCTTATCATTTTGCAAAAGATGCTCATAAGGGTCAAACCAGAAAATCAGGTGAACCCTATATCAATCATCCCCTGGCGGTGGCCCAAATCCTTTCCGGAATGCATATGGATCACCAATGCCTGATGGCAGCACTGCTGCATGATGTCATCGAAGATACAGGCGTTCCTAAACATCTGTTAAGTGTAGAATTTGACCAGGAAGTTGCTGAACTCGTTGATGGCGTCAGCAAGCTAAAGAGCATGTTCCATTCGCGCGCTGAAGCGCAAGCGGAAAATTTTCAAAAAATGACTCTGGCAATGGCTAAGGATATCCGTGTCATTCTCGTTAAATTGGCAGACCGCCTGCACAATATGCGAACTCTGGGTCACCTGGATAGTGAACGGCGTCGCAGAATTGCTAAAGAAACGCTTGAGATTTACGCTCCGATTGCCCTAAGACTAGGCATGAACTCCATTAGAATAGAGTTTGAGGAATTGGGCTTTAAGGCACTATATCCACTCCGATCCTCGATGATTGAAAAAGCCGTTCGAAGAGCCCGTGGAAACCGAAAGGAAGTGGTCACTAAAATACGCCAGTCAATCGTTAGTTGCCTGGAAAGAGAAGCGATCCCGGCAACAGTAATCGGCCGTGAAAAGCATCTCTACAGCATCTACGACAAAATGCGCCTAAAACGCCGCTCCTTTGCTGAGATCATGGATGTTTATGCCTTTCGAATTATCGTCTCCGATGTAGATACCTGTTACCGCACCCTGGGTGCCGTTCACAACCTTTACAAGCCGGTGGCGGGAAGATTCAAGGACTATGTGGCGATACCCAAGGCGAACGGATATCAATCCTTACATACCACATTATTTGGCATGCATGGTTTACCCATCGAAATCCAGATAAGAACTAACGATATGGAGATGGTTGCTAATAATGGTATCGCCGGTCATTGGTTATATAAGAGTAATGATGAATCGGTATCCGGGAGTCACCGACGCGCCCGGGAATGGATGCAGGGTTTACTGGAATTACAACAGAGCGCAGGGAATTCACTGGAATTCATCGAAAATGTGAAAATCGATCTTTTTCCCGACGAGGTTTATATCTTTACGCCAATCGGGGAAATTTATGAGCTTCCGAACGGTTCAACACCCATTGATTTCGCCTATGCAGTGCACACGGATATAGGTAATTGTTGTATTGCCTGTCGCATCGATCGTCGCCTGGCACCGCTCAGTGCAGTTTTAGAAAGTGGCCAGACCGTTGAAATAGTCACCGCTAAAGATGCTTTACCCAATCCGGCCTGGCTTAGTTTCGCAGTGACAGGAAAAGCCCGGGCCAGCATACGTAATGCCCTTAAACACCAGCATCAACATGAGTCGGTTGAGCTGGGCCGACGTCTGCTTGAGAGGACCATTCAGGCATTAAATAAAACCCTCGATGATATTGACGAGGACGCACTCAAGGGACTGCTCAGCCAAAAACAACTGGATTCCATTGACGACCTGTTAGCCGAGATCGGCCTTGGTAATCAAATGTCCAACGTGGTGGCGCGCAAGTTAATCAAAGATCATAACTGGATCAAAGATACTGAACTGTCTTATCACGGGCCGCTTGCCATTACCGGCACCGAAGGCCTGGTAGTCACTTATGCAAAGTGTTGCCGACCCATCGCTGGAGACCCGATTATCGGTCACATCAGTGCTGGACGGGGCATCGTCATCCATGTCGAGACCTGTGGAAATATGCATGAAATCAGGGACAAAGGTGATGAGATCATGACGGTACGCTGGGAACCGGATGTCGATCAGGAATTTGCTGTTGAACTGCGCGTTGAGTTGGAACACGAAAAAGGCATGATTGCCATGCTAGCTTCCACTATCACCAGTGCCGCCGCTAATATCGAAAGAATAAGCCTACTTGAGAAAGATGCCCATCTGGCCAGTGTCAACATTGTCATGGCAGTAAAGGATCGGGTTCATCTCGCCAGGGTAATTCGCAAGATAAGACACATCCACAACATCAACAAAATTATTCGATTGAAAGGTTAATGGCGAACAAAACAGAAATTTCTACTATCGAGGCACCGCAAGCACTCGGCCCCTACTCACAAGGTATAGTCACAGGCGAGCTATTTTTTATCAGTGGCCAAATTGGCTTGATTCCACAAACCGGAGAGCTGATTGAGGGTGGCCTGAGTTCCCAGACTCACCAGGTTCTCGATAACATCGAGGCCATTTGTAGCGCTGCCGGTACCCGCCTGCAGCATATCGTAAAATTAACGATCTATTTAACCGATCTTTCCCAGTTTGATCTGATCAATCAACTCATGCAAAACCGGTTTCAAGCGCCTTATCCCGCTAGAGCAACGGTCGAAATCAGCGCCCTGCCCAAAAATGCGTTAGTCGAAATCGAAGCAGTCGCAGCTATACCAGCCGGTGGCTAAAACACTGGCAGAAGTATCGGTTGCCACACTAAAGGGTGTGGGACCTGCTATGCTGAAAAAGCTCGAACAATTGTCCATTCTTAATCTCCAGGACTTATTGTTACATCTGCCCCTTCGCTATGAAAATAGAACCTGCATCACTGCCATAGCCGATGTCCTGCCCGGCGATAACGTCGTACTAAAAGGCCAGGTCGTACAGACTCAAATCCAATTTGGCAGACGCAGGAGCCTGATTGCCACACTTAGGGATGAAACCGGGCAAATTAATCTGCGTTTCTATTACTTTGGCAAGACTCAACAAGCCCAATTGGAATTACTCCCTGAAATTCGCTGTTTTGGTGAGATAAGACGGGGCGCAACTGGTTTAGAACTATACCACCCCGAATACAGTAACCAATTACATCAGCCCCTGGAAACAACCCTGACAGCCGTGTATCCATCCACTGATGGGATCAGCCAGAAGCAGATTCGGAAATTGGTATTACAGGCTCTGACAACGCTACAGCAAGGTAATCTTCTACCCGATCTGATCAATCGACCTGGCCAGCCTGCTATTACAGATAGCCTGATTCACTTACACCAACCTGCAGCCAGCATCGATCTTGATCAACTCAGCGAAGGCCTGGACCCGGCACAACGAGCGCTGTCATTTGAAGAACTCACAGCCCATCAGACAGGTATTCTCTTCATGCGAGAAAAACTGGTACAGCTACCAGCAGCCCAATTTCGTCAACCATCAAATCTGGTTGACCAATTCATAAAAGGGCTAAATTTCACGCTAACCCAGGCACAGGTACGAGTGGCCGAAGAAGTTTCCCTGGACCTCCAAAAAGGGGTGCCGACGCTACGTCTACTACAGGGTGACGTAGGTTCTGGGAAAACCGTTATTGCTGCTCTAGCGGCTATACACGCAAGTGAAAACAGCTTCCAGGCCGCGCTAATGGTGCCCACTGAAATACTGGCGGAACAGCACTATCTCACTTTGAAAACCTGGCTGGAACCCCTCAACATTGCCGTCGGCTGGCTCTCTGGCAGCATCAAAGGTAATACGCGTAACCGACTACTTGAGGACCTCAGCTCTGGTAAGCTGCAGGTTATCGTCGGTACTCACGCATTGTTCCAGGATCAGGTCATATTCCACCAGCTTGGACTGGCCATTATAGACGAGCAGCATCGCTTTGGTGTTCATCAGAGAATGGCCCTGCGTGATAAGGGTGAAAAACAGGGCTTCATGCCACACCAGTTGATTATGACGGCGACGCCGATCCCGCGAACCTTGACTATGAGTCTATACGGTGACATGGCTTGTTCCGTCATCGATGAGCTCCCGGCGGGTAGAACCCCAATCACGACGCGCGTGATTCCAGGGAGCAGGCGCTCTGAAATCATAGACCGCCTGAAAACAGCTTGTGCTTCAGGCGCTCAGGCTTATTGGGTCTGCACCCTGATAGAAAGCTCAGAGACCCTATCAGCCGAGGCGGCAGAGGATACCGCTGAACAGTTAGAAAAAGCCCTGCACCCTCTCGTCGTTGGGCTGGTGCATGGCAGAATGTCAGGCCAGCAAAAAGCCCGGATAATGGAGAAATTCAGCGCCGGTGAAATCCAGGTCCTGGTGGCGACAACAGTGATTGAGGTAGGCGTGGATATTGCTAATGCCAGTTTTATGGTGATAGAAAATGCCGAGCGCCTGGGCCTGACTCAATTGCATCAACTACGCGGACGAGTCGGCCGAGGCCGAGCGAAAAGCTTCTGTCTGCTGCTATATGCAACTCCTCTCGGAGAGACCAGCAAACAGCGTCTTAATGTGATGCGACAGAGCCAGGACGGCTTTTTTATCGCCGAGCAGGACCTGATAATCCGCGGCCCAGGAGATGTGCTGGGGGACCGGCAATCAGGCAATGTTAACTTCAAAATAGCCGACTTGATTCGTGACCAGGATATGCTTGACGAAGCTGTCGGGCGTGCTCAATCAATTTTTAGCCAGGACAACTTGACCGCCAAAGCGCTGGTTCAGCGTTGGATTGGTTCGGTGTCTGATTACGGTCAGGTGTGAATAGCGCTGCTATGAGTCTGCATCGAAAACGGACTGGTCAAACTGTCCTTCGCTTTTACCGACAACAGCTGCGACCGTTGCATCACCAACCACGTTCACAACAGTCCGGGTCATATCAAGGAGTCGATCAACGCCAATAATGAGGGCAATCCCTTCAACCGGCAGGCCAACCTGCGTCAAAACCAGCGCCAGGGTAATCAGGCCGACACCGGGTACGCCTGCGGTGCCAATCGATGCCATGGTGGCTGTCAATATCACCATTAGATAGCCGCTCAAACCGATATCAACATTAAACGCCTGGGCTATAAAAACCGTAGCAACACCCTGCATGATTGCTGTGCCATCCATATTGATGGTAGCGCCCAAAGGAATAATAAAACTGGCAACCTCGTTCTTGACTCCCAGTCGCTTCTTAACCGTCTCAAGGGTCACCGGCAAGGTCGCTCCACTGGACGAAGTCGAGAATGCAAACGCCATTACAGGCATCATTTTTTTATAAAACCGGACCGGATTGAGGCCGGCCAGGAATCGAATCAGCACTGGATAAGTAACGAAAAAATGCACCAACAAGACCAGTAAAACCGCCATAAAATAAACAATTAACTTGGAGATAGCGGCAAAACCCATTTTTGAAAACAGGGTCACCATCAGGCAGAAAACACCAATCGGAGCGACATTCATCAACATCAACACCAGACGCATTACCACTTCATTCCAGTCATTGAAAGTATCTTTAAGACGCTCTCCATGAGCACCGGCTTTGGTAATAGCAACACCAAGCAAAATCGCAAATACAATGATCTGCAGCATATTAGTTTCAGCCATCGCCTGTATTGGGTTAGTCGGGAAAATATCGATTAACACCTGTTTCAGGGGTGGGCTCTCGTTTGCAACAAATTCAGTTGCGGTAGCCATATTAAAGCCCAGGCCGGGATTAATAAGATTCGCTATTAACAATGCCAGGCTAATAGCCGTCGCGGTGGTGATAAGATACAGGCCAACGGCTTTGATACCAATACGTCCCATATTGCCGTCACTAGACAGGTTGCTTGCTCCTGAAACCAATGATACAAACACCAGCGGAACCACCAGCAGCTTCAAACTGGCGATAAATACCTTGCCCCCTACATCAAAAATACCATCCACCACGTAGACAGACAGGAAACTCTGGCTATCCAATCCCATTGCATGGATTACGGAACCCATGACCAGACCCAACATCATGCCCAGGAGTATATTTCGAGTGAGCTTACTGCGATCCATACTATTCCTTAATCCAATTCTTCCATTTCAAAATCTTCTTTGCTGACCCCGCACTCTGGACAGACCCAGTCCTCAGGAATATCTTCCCAGCGCGTCCCGGGCGCGATGCCTTCTTCCTCCAAGCCTTCTTCTTCATCATAGATAAAACCACAAACAATACACTGCCACTTTTTCATAATCGTTTCTTCACCGCCCAATATTTAAGTTCCATAAAATAAACACACGCCAATTGCTGTGCTGTGACTACAAGATCCGTATACTAACTCATTTGCAATATGACAAACATGTCCAAATAATGCTACAACCTCTAATTGATAGCTTACGCAGTAAATTCCCTTTCCTAATTAAAGCATCCCGGTTAGATAAACCCGTTGGTTCTGTCCTCTTACTCTGGCCAACCCTCTGGGCGCTGTGGATCGCCGCTGAAGGCTTCCCTGGGTGGCACCTGCTGTTTGTCTTCTGCCTGGGTACACTGCTAACGCGATCAGCTGGTTGCATCATTAACGATATAGCAGACAGAAAAATCGACCCGCACGTTAAACGCACTCAGCAGCGCCCCCTGGCAACGGGTGAGCTGAGCGTTTTTGACGCCATAATATTTATGATCTTCCTGCTGTTTGTTTCTCTACTGCTGGTGTTGAGTACCAATCTAGCCACCTTACTACTGGCCATACCTGCTGTCTTCTTTGCGGGACTCTATCCTTTTGTAAAAAGAGTCAGCCATCTGCCACAGGTAGTTCTCGGACTCGCATTTTCGTTTGGTATACCCATGGCATTCACGGCTGCAACAAATTCAATCCCCTTGATCTGCTGGCTCATTTTCCTTGCTAACCTGATCTGGGTAGTTGCCTACGATACCGAATACGCAATGGTGGACCGAGATGACGACCTGAAAATCGGTGTCGGCTCAACCGCAATACTGTTCGGCGACCTGGACCGGATTATGGTAGCGATACTACAATTTTTCTTTATCGCCATAGTCTTGCAGTTAGGCAATGAGTTGATCTTTGATAGTTATTTCTACGCCAGTGTGATCGCTGCAGCCGGTTTGTTAATTTATCAGCAAGTCTTGATCAGAAATCGACAAAGAGAAAAGTGCCTCACTGCATTCCTGAACAACCAATGGGTTGGCGGAGTTATTTTGCTGGGTATACTTCTGCAGTATTAAGGTAAGACATGAATGCCGTAATCAAAATAGTTGATCAAATGAGTGAAACCATCGGCCGCTGCATAGCCTGGCTTGCCTTGCTCATGATGTTGCTGACAGCGATCATCGTGATCGCCCGATACTTTTTTAATTCTGGTTCCATCGCTATTCAGGAGTCAATCATGTATCTGCATGGGGCTTTGTTTATGCTGGGGATTGGTTATACCCATAAACAGGGTGCTCATGTCCGAGTAGATATTCTACAAAGGAATCTATCACCGTATCGACAGTGCCAGGTCGACCTGATTGGCTTCTTTATTTTTCTGCTGCCGGTCGCATTGTTCCTGTTTTTTAGCAGTCTGAACTATGTTCGTTTCTCCTGGTCCCTGCTTGAATCTTCAGGCGCGCCCGGCGGGTTACCCGGTATCTTCCTGCTCAAAACCCTGATACCGATAATGGCAATCTGCCTGCTGCTTCAGGGCATTGCTGAGGCTTTAAAGAATGTGATTAAAATCAGGGCTGAAAACAGTGCTTGAATACGCACCTCTGCTCCTGTTTGCCGCGGTCTTCCTGCTCTTGCTAATGGGTTATCCAGTCGCCTTAACCTTAGCAGGCACTTCTTTGATGGCAGCAGCGGTTGGCATCGCTACGGGTCATTTCGATCTTAATTTTCTTTTCGCCACACCGAACCGGGTGTTTGGAATCATGACAAACCAAACCCTGATTGCAGTCCCTTTATTCGTCCTGATGGGTATTACCCTGGAAAAGTCGAGCATAGCAGAAGACCTGCTGGATGCCATGACCCGTGCGTCGGGCGCGCTTCCCGGCGGCCTGGGCTTAGCAGTCTGTATCGTCGGTATGTTATTGGCAGCCAGCACGGGCATCGTTGGGGCTACAGTGGTAACCATGGGGCTTATGTCACTACCAACCATGTTAAAGGCAGGCTACCATCCTTCCCTGGCCACCGGCACCATCTGCGCGACCGGCACACTAGGGCAGATAATCCCACCGTCCATCGCCCTTGTACTGCTAGGTGATGTGATTGCCAGTGCCTACCAGCAAGCTCAACTTTCAGCAGGTATTTTCAATCCCCGGTCAATTTCTGTAGGAGACCTGTTTGCCGGTGCGATTATCCCAGGGTTCACTCTAGTTATCCTCTACAGCCTGCTGATTATCTTTATTGCAACCATGAGGCCTAGGCTGGCACCAGCAACTAAATTGCCAGTCATAAAAATGAGCCAACTTTTCTTGAGTGCGGTTCCACCCATACTGCTGATTATTGCTGTCCTCGGTTCCATTTTGCTGGGTATGGCAACGCCCACAGAAGCAGCCGGAGTTGGTGCCCTTGGCGCATTGCTACTTGCCCTGAGCAAAGGTGCCTTCGATCGGGAAAAGCTCGTCGCTACCTTACAGGCGACGACTCAGACGACCTCAATGGTATTCTTCATCTTAATCGGCGCTTCACTATTCTCTCTGGTGTTCCGGGGTTACGGCGGCGACGAACTGGTGCAATCACTGTTCATGGATATGCCTGGTGGTGTCTTCGGCGCTACTTGCGTGGTAATGCTAATTATATTCCTACTGGGCTTTATCCTGGATTTTATTGAAATAACCTTCGTAGTAGTGCCCATTGTCGGACCCATCCTGATGGCAATGGGGGTAGACCCTATCTGGCTGGGGATTATGATTGCTATTAACCTACAGACTTCTTTCCTGACGCCACCATTCGGGTTTGCACTTTTTTACCTAAGGGGTGTTGCCAGTGACCAGGTCAGAACAAGCGATATCTATAGGGGCGTGATCCCATTTATATTGATCCAGCTACTGCTGCTGATATTCCTCGCCTGGCAGCCATGGATGGCTACCTGGTTACCCAGCCAACTCTACAATTAGTATCCTTCCAATGCTGCCCTGACATTCATAAAGGCACGCTCAGAATACTCGTTATAGGCGGTCATCTCTTTACGAAACGTTTCATACGATTGATAAATTCGCCGACTCAACTCGTCATCACCGACAAGATCAGCAACACGTTCATCGGAGATCAATTTCAACTGCGCAAGAACGTCATCGGGTAGTCGCCGCACTTCGACACCGTGCTGCTCTACCAATTCCTTGAGGGCCTTATTATTACGAGCGGTGTACTGCGCTAAGACATCATTATTGACCGCCAGTGAAGCTGTCCTGAGGATAGCCTGCAAATCAGCTGGGAGGGATTCCCAGGCCTGTTTATTAATGATCAATTCAAGATTGGGGCCAGGCTCCTGCCAACCCGGATAGTAATAATATTTAGCCACCTGATGAAAACCAATGGCAAGATCGTTATACGGACCAACCCACTCGGCTGCGTCAATCACCCCGGTTTGAAGACTGGTAAAGATCTCACCGCCTGGAATAGTAACAGCTGTACCTCCGGCTGCTTCGAAGACTTCACCACCGAGACCCGGTATGCGCATCTTGATACCCTTTAAATCTGCCAGGGAATTAATTTCCTTGTTAAACCAGCCTGCCATCTGAACGCCGGTATTGCCACCGGGTATCGGTACCAGATCATAACGCGCATAAAGTTCTTCCCATAACTCCAAACCACCCCCATGCAGAAGCCAGCCGTTCATTTCCTGAGCCGTTAAACCGAAAGGTACTGCGGTAAAAAACTGGGCTGCGGGCACACTGCCACGCCAGTAGTAAGCGGAGCTATGGCCCATCTGCACCGTGCCCTGAGATACTGCTTCGAAAATCTCCAATGCAGGGACTATCTCCCCCGCACCATAGACCTTGATATCAAGACGTCCATTACTCATTTCCCTGGCCGCATCGGCAATATGCTCTGGCGCCATTCCCATACCCGGGAAATTCTTTGGCCAGGCAGTGACCAGCCGCCAACGATAGACTTTTTCTGGCTGGACCATCTCCGCTGTAGATTCATTTCGAGACGGTTCACTACAACCCACCAACAGACTCACCCAGATAACAATCCATATTCTAAAAAACATCGTATCCCCTTGGTTACCCAACCACCTCTAATTTAGCGAAACTCAGCATCAGCCACTTGCTACCGACCTCATCAAATTTAACCTGGAGCCGCGCCTGTTGGCCTGCGCCCTCATAATTTAGTATCACACCTTCACCAAATTTTGCATGCATAACTCTCTGCCCGAGCACAAAATTAGTGCCTTCTACCTCTCCGGATACGCGCTTTACCGTATGTGAGGTCTGGTAGGCTGGCCGAACTATCGTCTCTTTAAAACGGACCTCCTGGATCAGTTCAGCGGGTATCTCGGTTATAAACCGCGACTGCCGATTATAGTTTTCGCTACCATTTAGACGCCGCGATTCAGCGTAGGTAATGTACAATTTCCGCATTGCCCGGGTGACTCCAACATAACAAAGTCGCCGTTCTTCTTCTAACCTGCCAGGTTCTTCCAACGACATATTGTGCGGAAACAGCCCTTCTTCGAGCCCAGCCAGGAACACAATCGGGAATTCCAACCCCTTGGCGCTATGCATGGTCATCAATTGCACACAATCTTCATTCGCCTGGCCCTGGCCTTCACCTGCCTCGAGCGCGGCATGACCAAGAAACTCATCAACCAGGCTCATTTCAACGGCGTTGTCCGGATCAAACATAATATTGTCATCAGGATCAAAAGTTCTAGCCGCGGACACCAGTTCAGCAAGGTTTTCTAATCTGGCCTGGCCTTTTTCCCCGCCTTCACGTTCGTAATGGGCTCTTAAACCAGCCTGTTGGATAATGGCCTCAACCAGCAACGGCAGGTCCATTTCGGTGGTGGCTTCATCGAGGTCATTAATTAAAGCCAGAAACCCTTCAATAGCAGTCTTGGATCTGTTGTTCAGGGTACCAGCTTTGCAAAGTTGAACAGCGGCCTGCCAGAGTGACACGGCCTGCTGCCTGGCATGGCCGCGAATCTGCTCAAGCGTCTTTCCGCCGATACCCCTGGTTGGAAGATTAACCACTCGCTCGAAAGCAGCGTCAGCATCTCGCTGGCTCACCAGCCTGATATAAGCCAGCGCGGTTCGTATTTCAGCTCGTTCAAAAAAGCGTTGACCGCCATAGATCCGATAAGGCATTTGCGACCTAAGCAGGGCCTCTTCCAAAACTCGGGACTGGGCATTAGACCGATACAAAATCGCATTTTCACTGTGGCTATTACCTTCAGTAACCCACTGTTTGATGCGCTCTACGATGTAACGAGCCTCATCAATTTCGTTGTAGGCTGCATACAATGAAATCGCATCACCCTCTGCATCTTCAGTCCACAACTGCTTACCCAGACGGTCTGAGTTATTAGTAATCAGGCTGTTTGCAGCCCCTAAAATCGTATTGGTGGAACGATAATTCTGTTCCAGGCGCACCATCAGGCAAGCTGGGAAATCATCCTGAAATCGCTGAATGTTTTCAATCTTAGCCCCCCGCCAACCATAAATGGATTGGTCATCATCACCCACGACCATGAGGTTATTCTGGTCACCTGCTAGAATTTTCAGCCAGGCGTACTGAATGCCATTAGTATCCTGGAATTCATCTACTAATAATGCAGCAAATCGTTCCTGGTAATGCTTTAGTAGCGCTGGCTGCTTGAGCAGGGTTTCATGGGTACGCAACAGCAGTTCGGCAAAATCAACCATGCCGCCTCGCTGGCAGGCTTCTTCATAAACCTGATAAACACTTAACTGGGTTCTCACGTACAGATCACCAAAATCTTCAATATGCGCAGGCCTCAGGCCTTCATCTTTCTGAGCATTAATCCACCACACAGCCTGACGTGCTGGCCACTTCTTGTCGTCCAGGTTCAATCCGGCCATGACCCGTTTTACCAACCTGAGTTGATCATCTGCATCAATTATCTGGAAATTCTGATCTAAATCAGCGTCTCGCCAATGGGCTCGAAGAAAACGATGTGCCAGACTATGAAAGGTACCGACCCACATACCACGCAACGGGGTATGCAGCAGGGATTCGATACGTGCACGCATCTCTGCAGCCGCTTTGTTGGTAAAGGTCACCGCCAGAATACTAAAAGGTGATAAACCCTGGGTTTGAATCAACCAGGCAATACGATGCGTTAATACCCGGGTTTTACCACTACCAGCCCCCGCCAACACCAGCCCGCTGCCAAGCGGAGCCGTCACGGCTTCACGTTGCGCCGGATTCAAAGAATCGAGTATATGAGAAACATCCATTTTATTAAGCGTTACCTGACCCTGAAACCATAGACTTTGACAGGATTCACTGGCCGGTTACAGCGATTTCGTAACCATCCGGGTCCCTTAATGCAAACTGTCGAGTACCATAGTCTTCCGTTCGAATGACACCAGGTTTTAAACCATCCTGTTCGAGTTGATTCCAAAGCAGATCAAGTTCATCAACATCAAAATACAACACCACATCACGATGGCCATGACGGTTTTGTCTTCTTACTGGAGAATTTTCCCCATGTTCATTTAGCATCAGCTCAATGCCGCCTACGGACAGCTTAGCCCAGCGAATGGCACCCTCATGCTGCCAGGAATCCACAACACTAAATCCCATGGTCTGAGCATAAAAAGCAATACTTCTGGAAACCGCTTCAACATTGAGCAATACCGTTAACCGCTGGGTGGCCATACTCACTCCGGTCGACAAAAGTTGCCTGGACTTCCAGGTTCTATTGTCTAATCAATACCTACCTCATTCAAGTAAACAACCGTTTGATCCAACCAAAGCAGTTTGTTATCTGATGAGAACGTCCCTAGCCTACAGACAAATTAACAAATCTATGGCTACCTGAACACTAGGACAAATACACACTAGGTATCCGCTGCTGGCTCTTTCACTTAACCCGCCACTCGATGCTTTAACAACTTATTACCCGGCGAGTTTTATGATCTCGACGGTTCAAAATAGCCATTAGTTTCGAGACAGGGTGTCAACAAAATCGTTGTACCAATTTGCCAGGCATGTCACGATCAAGACTCAATTTCGGAGTGAAAACTGATATGGCTGAAGAGCAGGTTGTTATCGTTAAAAATTCTACTCGTTACGGTTTGTGGGGGTGCGTAATTGGCCTACTGGGTATTTTCTTTCTCTCCCCTATCCTTTCTCCATTAGCATTTATTTTAGGACTAATCGCTATTTTCAAACTTCAGATATTTTCCGGCCTCATCGCCCTAGTTTTTGCGATCATCGGTATCCTCACTTCACCCATTATCATGGGTTTAGTTGGCCTGGGTGTACTCGTGATTCCATTTTTATAAAGACTTATTTCTAATTTACTGTTGTGAACTATTCCACCGTAACGATTTCATTTTGAGTGCAGAATTAAGTGTATATCTTTTTCTGAAGCCTTTGCGGAACTTCAAATAAAACTCAATTTCTTTTTTATTCATTTCCCTTCTTAAGGGTAATCAAAGAAGTTGTTGCCAATATTACAAGCATCAATACAGCAAACTCTTTTTCTTCAACAATTGAAACAACAAGAATTGCTGCTGCCCACATAATTGATTGTGAAATTATTATTTTTTT
>Ga0206679_10000526_pt1 | contig 31805 bp, 61 predicted proteins | sample M110012015metaG_FD_155464 | JGI IMG/M metagenome (GOLD analysis project Ga0206679, IMG submission 155464) | Ammonia-oxidizing marine archaeal communities from Monterey Bay, California, United States - M1 100m 12015 | ecosystem: Environmental > Aquatic > Marine > Intertidal zone | place: USA... | reverse complement strand
CGATTAAGAATAAACCTGGTGTAGGTGCGGACGAAACAAAAAATTTGGCACCCACTGATAAGGTTACAGTTGGTTGTAAGAAATCAATATCATGTTTTGAGAAACATAAGAATGACGCATGTGGATTGGCTAACTGTTTAGGTATATGTATACCTGACGGAATGTGTAAAGGTCAAATGTTAGATAAAAAACCATTAGATAGAACACCCGTGAATGATATCGACTGTAAAGAATGTCCTAAATACATCAATGAAATGCCTGGTGTGGGTGTACGAAAGAAAAGAACTGATAAAATACAAAGATGTATTGACACAGGATGTACTAAAGTTGCAGTGTAAAGGAAATTAATTATTAACAAATTATTATATTATTATTAAATCCCTCTAATTCAGAGGGATTTTTTATGCTCTTCAGATAATAGGTTCTATTTATCGGAATGAAAAATAAAAAAATAGACATATCCAACATACTATACGTTATAATCATGACGGTTGTTTTCGTATTAGCTCTGTACTAATTAATTAATAATATTATATTATTAAAAAATTAAATTATGAATCAAGAAAATAAAGCTGCGAGATATGATGAGTTCTTATCTGAATATCATAGATTGGAAAATCAGATTAATCAGATTAAAATGAATAAATTCGATTTAAATGCCGAAGATACTCAAAAGGTTGAATTCCTTGAACGTAAAAAGGCTTATATTATGAGTCGAGTTGAAGAACTAAGTAGATAATGATTAAAAAGTTAATATTTTTTATTCGTCTTATCATAAAAAAAAGAAAACGTAAGTCCGTATGGGACCTTTAAATATGAAAACGACAGACAGACCCCAATGTGGATGTGGGAACACAACAGACCCTAACGGTTATTGTGATGGTTCACATCTAAAATAACAAAAATACCCTCATAGAAATATGGGGGTTTTATTTTTATAAGATATTTATAGAAATGGAGTTCAATGTATTCAAAGATAAATTTAGTAAAGTAATTTTTGCGGTCACCGCAATTGGTGCAACTATTACACTAATCAATTATGTTGGTCCTGTTATTAATTATGCTAATGATTTAAATGACCTTGTCCAACAGTACGAACAAATAAATGAATCCTTAGATAGAATGGATAAACACATTGACCAATATGAGCAAGACCGAACAAATAAGAAAAAAAGCTTTTCAATTGGATTAAGAAGTGATACGGAATCAGGTCAAGTTATATACGTTGATGAAAACAATGGTATCTATCGGGCATTTTTAAATAAAAATACTAAACAATATTTTTATTATGATATTGAAGGTGTAGCGGTTTACTGTTATACAAAAAAACCTGTAGGTGGTGAAGAGCGTCATGTTGAGATTAAACCGCTTATTATTCCTGACAGTCTTATTATAAGTAATATAGATTCAATACAGAGGTAGGTTTTTCCATTTAACCGATATTTATAAATAAAACAATTAGACTATGAAACATTTATTAAATGACATGAGCCAAGAAGAGATGAACTCTATTCGTGAACAACACGCTGGCGGTAAAAAGATAACCGTAGAGAATTTCTCTAATATGGTAAATAAGAAGTTAGGTGAAGTTCCAACTTTAATTAGTGAATCTGAATCTGAATTAGATGAACAAAACAGGTTGAAAGCGGCTCTTAAAGGTATCGGGGCAAACAGAGGTGTAAGAAAATCTGAACGTCAAGATAGAAGAGATGCTCGAAGAAAAGAACGTGAGGAGAAAAGAGAAGCTCGAAGAAAAGAACGTGATGAGAAGAATGAAGCAAATGACCAAAGAAGTGCAAGAGCTCGCGTACTTTCATATAACGATGATTTTGTAAAAAAGATAAACGACTTTGTACGTGGACTAGAACGTGATGAGTTAGTTGCTGACAACTTCGGTGGTTACATCCAAAAACTTAGAGATATTTCTAACTTATACAAAAGAGATATTAAAGGTGAACTTCAGAATATGGACCTTAATCAAGACGAGGAGTAAATATGAAAGATTTATTTAACATAAATGAATCTGAAAAAAATAGAATCTTAGGGTTACATGAAAGTGTGTCCACTAAAAAAGTAAACTTGTCTGAAAATTGGTGGGAAGAAGAACTACCAAAAGATAAGTGGCAAGTATTAGAAATGGACATAAGAAAAAGTATGGATAAGATAATTGAAAATCATAAACATAATTGGGGTGATGACCAATATAATGTTATGGGAGCAATTGAAGAAATAATGGAAGGATTATTTCAAAAAGTACAAATCAGATAATTATGTTTTTAATAGAATTATTTATTGGAGTGTTTATCGGAGGTTTCGGTCTTACACTCGGAGGAAGTATAGGTTGGCATTTAGGTGAATACCTCATCAGTAAAATAATAAAGAAAAAGTAGAATAAAAAAACCCAACAAATGTTGGGTTTTTTTTATTTAATCAGTTTTTGAATTTTCACCGACATCTCTCCTTCTATATGTTAGAATACGCTTATTTGGTATATCTAATTCATCCTCATCAATATCTTTAATCATATCATTAAGTACCATATCTAATGCATGTTCTTCGTCCCATTCGTTTTCATCTTCTTCACAATTTTCGTGAACTTCATTAATTACACCTTTAAAGTGTACGTGCTCCTTAGGTAGATATATACTAGCTAAAATTTCAATTATAGTTGCGATAAATGCGATAACTGCAGTGAGGTATGCGGTTTCATAAAGTGCGGAGAAAAACTCAACTACATGAAATATGGAGTGTAGTCTTAACCCCCACCTTATTACTTTAACTAATATTTTATTATGTGTATCTTTCACTTCCTAACATATATTTTAATACTGATTGAGGGATTCCTGAATTAGTAAATTGTTCTAATTTAGCCAACGCTTGAGTTACATCCTGTGCGATGATTGAAACCGTCTTTTCTGTTTTACCATCAAGATAAGTACATTCATAAATTAAATTATCTTTAACTTTTGATGTCCCCACCAATTTAATTTCTAAAACAACCGCAGTTCTGTTTAGTTCTTTAATTGAGTCGAGTAGTTCTCTATCCTCTTTTTTGTATTTCTTTTTAATCATAATTTTTAATTATTTGCTCTTTGGTTCTTACTTTTAAATCTAACACTATCACTGTTTTTGGAGTGTTTAGTTTTTCTACCTTTAACTCGTTCTCTCCACATTTTAAATGAAGATTCTTTAAGTTCTTTCCTCATTATCTTACGAACCTCATTTTCTTTGATACCGAATTGGAATTCTATTGCCTCAAAAGGGGTCCTATCCTCCCAAGCCATTTCTATAATTCTATCAATTTGCTCTTCTGTCATTTTGAGCCGAGTATCATTAGAGTAAAAAATCCAATCACTGTAAGAATATTAATTATTGTATAAATTCTTTCTTCTTTCATCTTTCTGTATAATTGTTCGTTAGTAACGTCAATAGAATACTCAACTCTGTAGGATTAGTAAATCTAATCTCCGGAGTTTCAAATACCTCAACATACCACCCATCTTCCTCAACCTCGTCACTTGATGGAGAGATTAAACTGAAACTACCTATGTCATATGTGTAGTAGTGAAAGTCATTTGGTGCTCCACTATTCTCAGCTGTTTCATCATTGTGAGTAAAATCTAAGCTAATTAAGTCTTTTTCAGTCATCTCTCTTTGGTGTTATTTTCTTTAATAGTTTTTTGATACGCCAATTCATAAACATCTTCTAATAACATATTAGGTTTTTCACTTTTAATCAAGGAAACATTTTTAAATAATTCTTTACGTTTATTTAAATCATGTGCACTATAAACTAAATCTTCTATTTTACTCATCTTTGTTTTGGTTTTTTAATTTTTCTAAATATTCATTAATTCTTGATAAGACATAAGAACTATCATCTAATGGTGATTTTTGGGCATATTCCCACAATGATTCTTTATCATTTTCAGGGTGGGGTTGACTCTTCGCGTACTTTTTAGCTGCTTCCCAATCTTCAGGGTGCCATATAAATGGTTTGGTTGGTGTTTTTACAAACATTGATTTAACCTTTCTTATTATTTCTTTCATCTTTTTTACTTTTAGATTTACATTAAAGCCCCCGGGCTACCTGTTTTAATTGCGGCTTCGATTCTTTTTTCCTCTAACCATTTTAGGTAATTCAAAAACACTCTTATTTTTTTTAACATATAATTTCTTTTTATAAAAGTAGTAAATAAAAACGATTTAAAAAAGTTATTGTATTTTTTTTTTACTTACTACTAATATTTATAAGTATGATGTCAATATACGATAAGTTAATAGATAGTTTAAGTGGTTATGCGGTACCATATGAGGACCACCCTCAATTGAGTACTCGTGATTTTGAATACGACCACCCTTTAACGGGTATTGAGAATAACCCTATTGTTAATATTGATAACTTATCATTTAATATCAATACTATTGAAGATTTAAGTTTAGATGAAATAGTAAAAATTTATGATGAATTAGTTATCGCGTCTGCGTTAACTCTTATTAGAGAATATGATGAGGATGACCGTACAGAATTGTTCACCTATTATAAAGGACGTAAAAATCAATATAATGATAAGAAAATACCAAGAACATCAGCAATTTATCTTAGAAATTTAAAAAATCACGTTAATTCTGTTGTATACAAAATAAAGGCTAAACAAAAAGAAGAAAGGGCGACTGAATTATTACCAACATTAGAAAAATTTTTAGAAATACATAAAAAAGGTAACCCTAAAATGTACCCCGATTGGTTAAAATTAAATTTTAAGGAAATTAGATGGGGGGATTTATATGTACAACCAATAATAAATCTTGAAAAGTTATTGGAATCTGGTGATAATATAAAAAAAGCCAAGAATACTAGAGATTTTGTAAGTAGAATATGGAACAGATTAGTTAATGCGAATAGTAGTAATTATGATGCAAGACAAAAGTCTGTAAGTGTTAAAACCACATATGTTTTATTTGAAGATTTTGATAGTTATGTTAAAAATGTAGTTAACAAGAAGATTAAACCTGAAATAAAAAATCTACCTAGAGGTAAATCGTGTGTTCATTCTATCGTATTTAGATATAGAAAAAAATTAGAAGACATAGAAGTTCAAATACATCCACGTTATAGGTCTGAGTGTACTCAAGGTTGGAATAGGTTAGATACATATATTTTTGAACAAAAGATTGAAGATATTTTATCTGATTATGGGTGGGTAAAAGGTGTAAATTATGAAACATCAACATATAGAGACTAAGATATGGATTATAAAGATAAGATTAATGTTTTAATGAAATTTTGGGGACGAACAGAGACCCCAAGAATAAAAGATAGTTTATTTTTTGGGTGGAAATTTCAAAATATGGAAGAATATTTGGATATTTTAGGTAAATATTACGGAATTAGTGATATGAAACAACATATGATGAAGGAAGTTCAAGAAATTTTAGATTCGGAACACAAATATCATGAATATAATGGAGAAAAATGTGATATAAAGATTGATTTGATAGATTGGAATCTTGAAAACTATCCAGTAACCATAGAATACGGTGGTTATGGGGGTAAACCTACTATGAAATTTAAATATGATTATAATTCAGATTGGGATGTACCCAAAGATTGGATGGACCAAACAATAATTGAAATTCTTGAACAGGTAGATGACCATCAGGACCCTATAAAATTTATTAAAGATGAGATGACAACATATATTTTTGATGCCTATGATGATAGTTGTACATTTCCTAAAATTTACAAGGCACTTAAGTATATTCGTAAAAAATACGGGTTAGGTAATAATATTGAAAGTGGATTTAGGGATTATTCTGAAATAGAAAGGTTAATTGACCGATATTCAGACATAGCTGTAAGCAAATTACCAACATTAACTAAATAGAACCTTTAATTTACCCTAAAAACACCTATTTTACTCATAAAATTAAAAATTATGAATAAATTATTAATAGGTTTCATTCTTTTCTTTATTGGACAAGCGGCAATATGGTTTCAGACCAACGGTCAGTTTGTTTGGCCTTGGTTTAAGAAAAACCCACTCTTAATTTCAATTTTTATGGGTTCAAGTATAAGTTATGTGTTAATTTACGCTACAAGATTCATGGTTGAACACTTTGACGGACTGTTATGGCCAGGTAGGTTCATCGCCTTTGGTTCAGGTATTATTTCTTTTACTTTTTTAACTTGGTATTTCTTAGGTGAAGGTATTACTACTAAAACTATCATTTCTTTATTCTTAGCGTGTAGTCTAATAGGTATACAATTATTTTGGAAGTAAGAATTTAAATGAAAAAACGGATATTTATAGTAAAACACTATAAGTTATGAAATTTATACAAGATATTTTTACAGAAGATAAAAAAGACAATAAATACTCATCTAAAAAGACACTAGGAATTATTTCAGGTGTTTTAGTATGTATTGCCTTTATTGGTGACGGTTTTCATTGGTTCACAATAAATGAGGATTTATTTAACTCTATGTTAATATTTTCGGCGACTATGTTAGGTGTATCAACAGTTAAAGCGTTCGCTAAAAAATCAGAAAATGAGTCAAAACAAGACTAATATAAACGAAGAGAAAGATATTAGAGAAATAGAAGTTATTAACATTGAAGAAGTTTCAGATAAATTTGAAGTGGAGGATGTTTATGGTAATGTCACTATACATAATACAAATGAAATAAAAAAGTAATGGGAAAGATAATAAAATTAACAGAAATAGATATTGAAAATATCGTAAAAAAGGTAATTTCAGAACAGGCCGAATCAAATAAATGTACGGGCACTAATGAAATTAAACCCCCATTTATAAAGACCGAGATAAGATATAAAGACGAAAACGGAAAATTTGGTACAGGTGGTGATGTACCAGCGGTAGTCAAATTTCATTTAAGAGCTTATTTCCCAACGGCAGGTTCAAGTGATGAAGTTTATCAAGACGCACTATTACAACTAAAACAACAGGTTGAGGATGAATTGTCGAGTAAACAATTAAATGCCAAATATGATTTAGTACTTGTTAGAGTTGATAACGTTATTGGGTCTGCAAGTAATTACCTTAACGGACCTTTACAACCTACTCATTATCGTGGTAAACCGATAGAATCGTCAAAATTATCTTCAGAACTATATGTGAATCTACCAAAAGAAGGGGATAGTAATTGGAATAAAAATAAAGGTTATGCCGATAGTAGATGGGGGAATATGGTCTCATATATTAATAAAAACGGTAAAAGTTTAGGTTTTGGTGTTGGTAAAGATTTGAAGGCTCCAAAGAAAACAGAATACCGTATTACTGATACGGGTGGTTGTACTGATGAGAAAAGAGATTCAAATAAGTATAAAGGCCCCGGACAATATGTTATTGTTAACGGTTTTATAAAATTAGAGCAAAAACCATTAGATAGAGACGATATTGTTAGATTAACTGAATGTGCCACAGGACTTAAAATTATTGTTGGATATTTCAAACAAGATATGAGTGCCATGGATACGGGTATTACAATGAAAAGAAGTAGTACTAACCATAAATGTGATTACGCAACATTTACAGTTTCTTGTAATGGAATACCTGTGGGTATTTCAAACATGAATAATGGTGAGCGAAGAAATGAGAAAGGGGCGATGATTGGTTTAAATCAAGAAAATGTCGAACGTAGGGCACCTGAACAAGAAGGCGATACAGTTTATAGTTTGATTTCAGTGAGTAAAGAACAGTTAGCAAAGATAGTATCTAAAAGTAAAAACGGAAAGGTGTATATGACTATTAAAGGAACTGAAGGTACCTTATTAAGACCTAGGTCTTCACAACGACCAGGTGGGACATATCACGGAGAGGCACCTATGGTATGTGCTTATATTGATGAAGAAGTAAGTGGTGAAACTACGAAGAGAATCGTATATGGACCTAAAGAACCATTTGGTAAAGGGTCAGGAGATGTTAAACCTGGAGTTTCAAAATCAATGGGTACATTTAACCCGTGTATTACCATTAAAGAGGTTTAATTACTAAAGTAGATTATTCCAAAGTACAAAAGTAGAGTATTTTATTTTAAAGGTATAGTTATCTTTTATTTTAATACCATCACCACAACTTATAGCACCTACTGTCGAACCTTTATTTAACATTGCACGATTGTGACCTTTAGATGTTTTCCATGAGTACACTATTTTATCCGCAATTTTATCTATAGAGTCTTCAATACCATTTATTGACACGGTGGAAACATTTTCATTACCAACAATATAACTGTTATCTTGGAATAACATTAATCGATTCCAAAAACTAGGTGTTTCACTATCTTCGGTATGACATAACTCATTATTCTTAACCATATATTCAGTGTGAACTACAGTGGATTTGTAAGTTGCATCATCCCATTTTAATTTATGAAGACCATTTTCTACTCTGTACTCATTAATTTTTTGAAATACTTTTGACTCTAATGGTGTTTGTGAATACACATTCAACATTAGTATACTGAGTAATATGGTTATTAGTTTTCTTTTCATATTACAAAGATACAAAAAATATTTGAATTAACTATGATATTTATAATAAAGAAATAAATTTAAATCAATATTTAAGTAATGAAAACAGAAAAAAAATATGTGATAACTGAATCACAACTAAAGACAGTTATCAAAGACGTAATTAAAGAGCAAGGATTATATGGTAACACTTCAGATGTTGTCGATTATGATTTACCTGAATATCTATCGGATGTAATAGTTTTAAAGGATTTAGAGTCAATGAGTGATGTTGGAAACGCCATTAAAGAATTACATAAAAGAGTAATGAGATTAGAAAAAGGTTTAGATACTGCAGGGTCACATCAAAAAGCATATGGAACAGGTTTAGATTATTCTGAAAAGAATAAAAAAGACATAGGTAATTTAGAGAGAGATATAGAAGATAAAGCAGATTCTCAAGAAAGAGATGACGAACTTAAGAGAGATATCGAGGCATTACAACAAATGATGCAAAGTTCCGAAAAGAAAAATAAGTAAAAATCTTTATGGAGGATAATAAACTTAAGTGGAGTCTTGAAAAATTACTCAATACTGTGGGTCGTAATTTAGCTATGAACTATTATGGGTTCGATAGTGAATATGAAGTGGTTAGTATTATCGATGAGAAAACTGGCGAAGAAGTTACGGACTTTAATTTTGGTGACACTGAAAATTATACTGCTATTGTTAGGGCTAAAGAGATACTTCCTGAAATATTTGATGTGAAGATTGAACCACTATTTAGATACGGTAAGTACGCTCAACCTATGGACTTACAATTTAATTTAGAAAATCTAACTAAATATATATCACCAAATCAAATAGCAATACAACTTGTTGGTCCTGAGTGGAAACCTGGCGAAAACACATTTAGAACTTTACAATCTTTCGAAGATAAATGGGGTAGAAGTTTAGATAGGGATGCGAATGATTTTAAGGCAAATCCTGACGCGTGGATAGAACTAAATAATGGTTCAGTTGTCGATAAGTTAACCGGAGATAGTTTTCCTTTGATGTTTAATGGGTTAATCGATAAAACTGAAGTGTGGAATATAGCTAGAGTTGATGATGATGAGTGGTGGGGTTCTTTAACTGATTTAGATAAAGAAAGGTTAACCGATAACTTTAGTTAGTGAAATTGAGAACTAGCGGGTCTACCAAACATATGGTCATTCCAAATAACTTGACCTTCATCTCCAATTATAGATAATTCAATGGCCACTTTAGGTCCATTCTTACCCTTAGGTAAAATAATATTTAGTATTTGCTCAGGTATTATAACATCCGCCAAATAAAATGGGTCAATACCGTATTCCCATATTTCATTTTCTATTTCATCATAACCTTCGATTTCACCACTTCTAATCCCTTCATCAAAATTAAGTGAAATGTCTGTGTATAATGTTACCTTAAAAATATAGTGTTCGTATTGTGCCGTAAATTGACTATTAGATGTTTTTTCTACAAATTCAAAATCAATAGAGTTAATCTCAAATTTATCTTTATATATTGACCTTAATGTTGGTGTATTTAAAAGTACTTTACCTATTTCAACTATTTTATCTATATCTTTATCCATAACTATAAATATAACTATTTATATTAAATGGAGTTAGAAAATAGTTTAGATAGTGAATTAAAGGTTGAGGCACAAGAAAAAGGTAAAATGGCCGTAAAAGTTCTTGATGCGTTAGTGTTTAGTAAATTTGGAGGTATTGAGTATTCAATGATGATACGTAAAAATAGAGCTAATTGGCAGAACACAGCTTCAGATACTATCCCATTTTATTTTGAATTTGATGTTGATATTGATGTTGATAAAACATTTGAACCATCACCTACATATGATAAAAAATATGGAGAATACATATATGAAATAGGTGACCATATTGGAAGGGCCTTACGATATGTTAACTTACAGGATTATATGGATGAGCCAATGTTTACATATGTAAATGACGAATTAGTCGATAATGAAATAGATAGGTTGGAAAATAAATTAATTTTATATCTTCAGTCTCAATATGAAGGACTTAGTTATGACAGTATTAGAGAGGCGGATATAGGTTACTATTTATATAAAGGGGAAACAGATAATCCATATATGAGAGTTGAGTATGTTGGTCAACCACCCTTAAGGGACGGAGACCGTCAATCTACAGATACTATTGAAGAAAGAGAATATTTTTCTTGTGATGACTTATATGACATAATGTCCGACCTTTTTGACAGGTCACCACTTTCTATATCCTATGATGGGGAAAATTTCACCTGTCAATAAGAATACCGTAGATATTTATATAATATGAAAGATATTAAACTTGTTAATTTATTAAAAGAAAATGTTGTGGAAATGTATTCACAAGACGTTTCTTCCGATATCGCAAAAATAGAATTCGGCAGGGCAAATGTATGGTCTAAATATGATAAACCAATTAATGTTTATTTTAACGACTTAAGTAAAAGTCCTTCTGAAATAGCCAATTCCACTAATGTTATACTTACCAATAAAAAAACGGGTGAAGATTTAAGTTTCGATTCCGAAGACATTAGAGTTAAAGGTGATAAAATGTGGGTTAGTGTTAATGACCTTAGACAATTATATCCAAAATTTTTAGAAACGTTATTAGTTAAGTCTGATAAAAGAAAGTCAGAAAACTTATCAGTTAATACACTGAAAACAAAGGCCTCAGGAATACCTCAACTAATATTAGATATATTAAAAGACGTGTACCCAAATAATTGGGGAAAAATTTCTGAACCTGATTGTCAAACCTTAGAAGGTGTAATAGATATCTTTCCAGCGATGGAAGGTGAGAGATGGTCAATACTAAACTTCTTCGATACCAATCCAGGTGTGATAAGAATATTAGTAGAGAAATACCAAGATGAAAACGATGAGGTAACTTTAGAAGGGTTTAAAGATTATCTAAAAGAAAACAAAGAAGAGATATTCGGAAAAGATAGCCCAATACTACAATCGTTAGTAAAAAGAAACCTACAGTCATTCGAAAGAGGATGGAAGACAGAGGCCGAGGTCATAGACATCGTTAAGAGAGAGAACCCAACACTAACTGATGAAGATATATCACAATACTGTTTAGGGTCCATAGAGGACCGTGTGAGTGGTGTAGACTTTAAAGTTAATGGTAAAGGGTATCAAACCAAACCAGCGTCCAAGATGGAGAGGTTAAAGAACGGAGGAGTAAGAGTTCAAACATATGGTATGAGAGACTGGTACCAAAGAAAAAAAGAGATAGATTACATATTATATTCTAACGGTAAAAACATCGCAGTATTCCCAAACAAAAACTATAAAGTATCTAATGACGGTAAAACCGTAACACATTATGAGAACATGGTTAAGAATTCATTTGTATAAGTAAATTTTATATCCTATATTTGTCGAACACTTAAAGATAACTATATGAGTAAGTACAGAGTAATTCGAGAAGAGTTCTATAACGGTAAGGGGATATCCTTCGATGTATGTTTCTTTGTACAACAACAAAAATCATTTCTATTCTTTAAATGGTGGACATATGTCACACACGATTCCATAGGTATTAAGAATCTAAAGAAATTCCCCCTACACTTTAAAGGTGGTGTACTTGAAGCCGAAGACTTCATTAAAGAAGTTCTAATTAAAGGTAATAAGTTTAAAGGGAACTATAAAACCGTATTAAGGGAGTATGATTCTAACGGGGAGGAAATAAAACTATAATTTTTTTGTCTCTACATTTCTCAGGCGGCGGGTCTCTATAAAACTTTCTATTATAAACCTCAAGGTTATAACTCCAAAGTTTCCTCAACGTATTATATAAGACATTCTCCTTTATAGAGTCCATAAGATAATACCCACCCTTTATATACACACAGTAAAAGAAAGGGGTATTATACGGATATACATATAAAGGATAAGAAAGGGGGGTATCTATATGGGTAAACATATAATCCCTATAGAACAGGGTGGAGAAACAGTCTATTATAAAATACACTACCTATAATTCTCCGTAAGGAGAAGAAAACCAAAGTGTAGTGTGGTTAAAGACTCATATAAACCCACCCTCTTATAACCAAATCACCTAAAAACACGGTTTCATCTACGAAACGTCCTACAAAACACCACTTAGAACACCATTAACAGTAATATAGGGATGGTGCCTTATAACTATTTCTAAATGGGGGATTCCGACAGTAAGGGAGGGGGTTATGACCATTAGTGAATAAAATCACCTAAAAGTATAACTAAATGGGGATTTCACCGATGAAAAGAGGGTTTTTTTAGGTATCTGTCGGAATAAACTCTTTGGAAATACCTTTAGATGGTGTGAATATAATGATTTAATATACTTAATTAATCATTCATATGCCGGTATCGGATATTTCGGACCGTTTTTCTCGACCTTCGGTCGGTCCTTTTGTTCTAAAAAATTTTTTTTAACGGGTCCTTCGTCCCGTATTAATAACACTATTTTAAGAAAGTCTTGAAACATAAGGTGGTCACATATATTTATATGTATGGATTTTAATTTAATGAATAACATGTTTAATAAGATAATGCCTAAGTCGTATGATGATATTGCTAAATATTCTAATATGGTTATGGACCATGAGGTATTAGATGGTAAAATAAAGGATATCGAGTTAGACTTTGTACCTTCTAAAGAGCCAATTAAATACGGTGGTTATGAAATGATACAACCGGGTACTCTAGTTATTAATGTGATTTTAAATACAGAAGGTTTTTATGAAATATCTGATAGTATGCCAGAATTAAAAAAGGTATATAAATTACGTCCTGAACTTGAGGCCGATAGTTTCTTAGAATTTAATGGGTATGAATTTATTAAAAATGTTATATTTCCATATATTTCACAAAAATTCCTTAGGTTAATGGGTTTGTCATTAGGGGACGTACCTTATGTTGATTTTAATCTCATTAATCATAGAGGTGAGACAATACTAAATTACGATGAAGATTTAGATACTTTCATTGGTTCAGAGAATAGTAGTGTTTGGAAAAAGATTTCTTAAAGTTTATACTTACCCTTATTAGTTTCTAACCAACCAACAAATATTGATAGAACCTCTGATTGTGATTCAGTATTATAGTTATGCATATTATCGTTAAACATACCATCATAACTATTTAAATTAACAACAGACAACATCCCCACATTTTCCATAAAGTAATTTTGGTAGTTCATACCATTTGACATTAATTTATCCCAAAATAATTCCAAAGAAGTACCATCCCCTTCAACAGAGTTTTCCCAAACTGCATTTGAAATAGATTCAAATATTGAATCGGGGTCAGTATCTGGTGAACCTATATCTACTGAGTCTAAAAAGTCCACTATAGTATTTCGATTAAACTCATTACCATTTAGTGTTATTTTTTGAGAGTCTTTAATATCAACAGTATACATTAATGAATCTTCATCCAATATTTCAATATAGGTTTTTAAATCATTATCGAAGGACTCTAATCTAAATGACCCCTGTGGATAATCGGCAATATCAATTGAGTAGTATTTTTTTAATTTAGATTCAACATTGACTAAGTCTTTTTTAAAGTTATCATCCATTGTTATTCTATCTCCAAGTCTCTCACCGTTTAATAATATATTATTGAAATCAAGTAACCCAACAGTACTTCTCGGTATGTTAAAATATTTGGAATCTTTTAAAAAGAATTCCATAAACATATTACGAAACATTTGTTTAGTTCTAATGGGTAAATCAAAATTACCTTCAGCGAAGATATCTACAGAAATTCTATTTTCAGGTAAAAGTTCGAAGTCATAAGTTAAATCTAATCCCATATATTTAGACCTAGATTGGTTCATAAACTTAAATAACATTCCATATTGTGTGTCGATACTCATATTCATAAATAGTTATAAAAACTATATTTAACCAAAGTACTAATATTTATTAACATGAGTAACAAAGTTGCATTAGAACTATTGAGAGACTTTTTCGTTATGCTTGGACCTAAGAGACCAAGTGGTCTTTTTGACTTCGAGGTGATACCTCTAAGTGATTCAAGTGACCATTCACATACCCTTTCATTTGAGTTACCTGATGAATTGAAAGAACAGTTGAATATTAAAGAAAATATGTTACCATTAAAAGCCAGTTCTTTAGAGAATTTGATATTATCTCACATGAGTAGTGAGGGGGAGGTTAATCAAAAGTTTATGAATCTGATAGAGTTTTTAAGAGCTTTACCTGATTTTAAAAAAAAGATTGACAACTATTTTGAAAAACAAAATATAAGTATTATATTTGATTTTAAATAGTATTCCATAAATAATTTAAATAGGAAGAATGGGAAATGCAGAAAAAATTAATAACATTGAAAAACAAATTAAACATTTAGAGACTGAAATGACGAGTATACAAGAAAAGTGTACTCATAAAGAGACTCGTGTTAAATTTAAAGATGGGACCAACAACATGAGAGTGTATTGTTGTGAATGTAATCGTGAAATGGGTATCCCTAATAATAAAGAAGTTGAAAAATTTCTAAACGTAAAAAAATAAAATTATGGCTTGTGAAAATTGTACTTGTAAAAAAGAAAAATGTCTAAATGAAGGATGTACGTGTGAAAACTGTACATGTAAGTTTAAAGGTAATGACTCTGAAGAGAGTAAACATATGGCTCCGTATGACAGGTAATCTGTTGTTGTAGGAGTTTAGGACCGCTTATAGTTATGAGCGATTAAGGGGAGAGGTTTCGCTACCATCTCCCTTTTTATTTTCTATAACCTTTGATTTCTTTTCGATTGGCGATATCGATTAAACTTTTTAGTTTACGAACTCTACCCGATATTACTGACTGCATTAATTCTAATGTTTCAATATCGTATTCACCGTTAACGAAATCCATGAAGTCTTCCGATTTAATTTCAGGTTGAATCTCTACATCTTCTTTTAATGAATTATTTGACGGAGTCTTATATGAGGTGTCGGTATTCATAGGTACTTCTTTAATATCATCTACAAACCTTTCAGTATCCCATGTATCACCCCATTCTTCTTCAATGAATTCCCCCATTGATACATCAATTTCTCCTGTTTCAATTTGTCTAGTGATAAACTCTTCTGAGTAACCTTCAAGGAATAATTTATAATAATCACCTTTTCTACCACTATACCTTTCTTCACCTAATACTTCAAATTTTTTAAGAGTTGGTATGGTATACTTAGTTTTGTCAGTTTCACCATTACGAATTAACGTAATATTATTTAATATAAAATTCCCATAAAAATCTTCAATTGCTCCATCAAATTTAGGTAAACCAAATAAAGGTAAATTTTTACTAATGTAATTACTTAGACTTACTCCAGTAAATTCAGAAAAATCAACATCCTCAAAGTCTTCTATATCCTCAATTACTTCAGGATTTTTATCCTTTATAAATAATAACATAGTAATTAACGCATCTATGTTAACCGAAGGTGCCACAATTTTTTGTTGCTCTGTTATTCTCATAAGGTTCTTAATTCTTGAAACGCTTGACATATCTTGTATTTTTAAATAAATATCTGAATATTTATATTAAAACGTAATACAATGGATTTAGCTCAACTAGCAAAAATAATTAAAACTTATATCGAGAAGGTAGTTTCAAATAATAAATTTAAGGAAACACCTGGAGCGAGTTATATATTAAGACAAATCATGTCCTTACCGCCAACAAAAAGATTAGTAAAAACTACATTATCAAATAAAGAAATCGTAAAATTATCTTTTATCATATTCTTTATGTTTAAGGGTGACGATATTGAAACGGCAATATGGAGAAGTGAGAACGAAGTATATATGTTATCTCTGAGTGATGTGGATGAATTATTTGCTAGAGATATCTCATGTGAAAATTGTGCAGGTCTTGGAGATGCAGACTGTCGTGAGTGTTTAAATACAGGTTCAGAAACGTGTCATGAATGTGAAGGTACAGGTGAGGGTGAACCTTATGGGGATAGTGATGAAGATGATGAATGTGGTATGTGTAATGGGTCAGGTGAAATAGAGTGTACTCAGTGTGACGGTATGGGGACATATAGTTGTCCAGATTGTAGTGATGGTGAGGTTGAGGAAGATGAAGAATCAGTTCACTTCGGTAGTTCTACATGGGTTATTGGGGACGTTAATATGGTAGAAAAACTTAACGAATTAAATCATCAGGATTATACTCATAAAATAACGGAGGTCTTAGATTCAAATAAAGGGGCTGTAATATTACTTAAGAGTGATTCTGAAGTGGACCATGAATTAATAGGTGACTTTGAAGATGAGCACGGACCTTACTGGGACTTAAAAGATTCGTCTAGAATAGAATATCTTAAAAGTTTTAGTGAGATTAGTCCACTTTACTTTAAAGACGATGTTAATAAAATAAAATTTACTGGTGTTTAAATAGAGTATTTAGATATAAATCTCTTAATTTTAGTAATGTTACCGAAAGATTTTAAAACAATAGTACCACCATCTTTAGTTATACTAACAGATAACTTATCCATATTATAAATAATTTTATGGTTACTATTATCTTTTATTAATTCATTCTTATTTACTGAACATTGTTTAAAATTAATACTCACAAGAAACTCTTGTATTTCATCCTGAGGGACAAATTTAGGTTTAAATAAGTTTTTTATAAAATTAATCATTTCTTTCGTCTATTAGTGGGTACTGTTTATCTATTTTACTTAGTCTACTTTTCAACCATTCCTCATAGACATCGTCAGACTCTAAAATACCGTATCTTCTTAATGTGTCTCTTAAGACTGAAACTTCACCTCTAAGATTTTCCATTAATCTCCATATATCGTGTGGAGCTTTACTTATAGATTGTGATGTTATTGTGGTATGACCTTCTGACTGTAACCATTTTCTTACGTCAGTATACATATCTACAATTTTATTGTCTGATTTAGTTTTATCTAAGAATTTTTCCATTGAAGTACCCATAACAATAAATATAAACTAAAATATAATTATACTATATTGAGTCTACTATATTTTTATATACGACTTTTAAGTTATTATCGAATGTGTTATTTGTTGAGTATAGTTGTATATCAGGATTATACGTGTTGGTTTGATACCAAAAATCAGGAGATTTTGTTTGAATTGTATACTCCTCTATATTTTCGATATCTAGTATATCGAATAGTTGGGTCATCTCTACTTTTGTAAAATTACCCTCTATTGTAATTGTTTTTTCTGTAGTGTCTAAAGTGAATTTCATGTTTAATCTATATTTTTACTTTCTTTTTTCTTAGTGTAACAATAACCATCATTGATATTGTTCCATAAGTAGTATAGTAAAAATACAGATAATAGTAAAGAAATTGACTCTACCATCCAGAATTCTTTTGTGTATCCACATTCACTTATTATATAACCTTTTATAGTGTCTACCACAGATAATAATGATAAACTCAAAAAGATTAATATAACTTTTTGATATTTTAGACAATGTTTTAAATGTTTATTAAACATATTATAAGTATGGGTCTAATGTGTCAGCATCAGTACTAAATTCGTCTATAAAATCTTGGGTAAATTGACCATCCTTCTTTAAATATTGTTTAGGTATTTCACTAAAAACCCAATCTAAACAAAGTATAGCGACTAAATGCTTGTCTTTATCATATATAGGTACGGCACAGTGACCTCTTGTTCCACTTGAATAAGCTAATGACCTTAAACCTATATCATTCATATCCTCGACATTAGGGAAGTACATTTTACCATCCATAGTGTCTTTGATGTAACTTGTAAAACTAGTTATTAAATGATTTTGATTTTTTTCGGCTTTTCGTTCTAATCCATCGGAACATCTTTCATAAGTAATTGATAATTTTTGCATCGGTGAGGTCGTATAAAAACTACCCCCATTATGAAATTGCCATATATATACTCTATCGGCGTTATAACTTCGTCTAACGTCTCTTATTGCGAGATGTACTATCTCGTCTTTTTTGATTTGTTCCATTAGTTTCTCTTTAGACCTACTTTTCTCCTGTTTGTCTCTCATTTGTCTAAAGAAACCAGCACCTACTAAAGCTACAATTATTGAGCTAACCGAGGTAACTAATACTTCTAATATTCTTATCCAATCCATTAAATCTTTCTTTATAACTAATAAATATCCGTGTTTACGGAGTTTTTTCTATTTGGTAACCCTTTTAGTACCAAAATTAATTTTGTACCACACACGTTCATGTATAAAATAGAGTATCATTTTGGTTATTATTTCAAATGAACCGATAGTTAAACCAATTAGGGGGTCACCTGAAACAACCCAACCAATAACAACGGTATCTATTGTTCCGATTATTCTCCATGTAATAGTTTTAAGTAGATGTCTTTTAAGATTTACTTTAGTTTTTCCCATATTATAACAAATATCTAAGTATAATATACTAAAGTAAATAAAACCCCCACAAATGTGAGGGTTTTTACCACTAAATTGTTATTTTTTAGTCTTTATGATTTCATCTATAATTCCATACTCTAAAGCATCTTCAGCAGATAACCATAAATCACGAGATGCGTCTTGTTTTACTACCTCGGCATCTTTATCGCAAAATTCACCTAATAAGTTAAACAAAGTGTCATTTAACTTAGTCCATTCTCTCATAGTGATTTCTGCATCTTGTATATTACCAACCGCACCTCCTGATGATTGGTGTAACATAGTTCTTGAGAATCTTAAAGATGAACGTTTACCTTTAGTTCCCGCACCTAAAAGAATAGAACCCATCGATGCTGCCATACCCGTGTTAACTGTTACGATATCTGATTTTATATAGTGCATAACATCTACCATAGATAGTCCTGATTTTACTGAACCACCTGGTGAATCGATGTGCATCGTAATATCCATATTATCTACAGAATCTAAATACATTAGTTGAGCTTGTACTACTGTTGACATTGCATCATTTACTGTACCTGCGACCCATAATAGTCTGTCTCTCATTAATCTTGAGAATATATCTAATTGAGTTGCTCTCATCTCTCTCTCCTCTAAAATGTAGGGGGTCATTGAACCTTGTAGTTCTTTTTGATAATGGTGCATTGTTAGTGACGACACGTTATGGTCGCTCATTGCGTATTTTTGAAAATCTTTTCCGTAATCCATATTTTTTTAATTTTAGTTTTAACGTTATATTTATAGTAACAAAGGTAAGTAAAAAATGCCAAATAGAAAAGTATGAGTATAAAATTAAACGAAGCGGTTGGGGTTCCAAAAGGTATTGTAGATGCTGGCGAAAAATTATATAACGATTTTAAGTCAAAGGTTACCCATATGATAAAAGACGGTCAAACCGAATATAAAGTTAATTTTAAACCCGTTGAACCTTACATGATTGGAGATGAAGAAATAAATGATGTGGAAATAGATTTAACACTCAGACCTGATAGTGATAAGTATGGTGAGGCTAATATGATGGTTTATAGAAAAAATACTATAGGTAAGGTAGGTAGTGATTATGTTTTGATGAAAGTTAATAAAAATGGTAAGGTTATATTATCTATAGATAAACCAGTACCTGAAGATTGGTCGGTAAAAGATGTGATAGATTCAATAAATAAATCAAAAGTACAAACAGTAAGTGCCCTATCTCACGAATTAAAACATGAGTTTGACGATTTAAAAACACCGTATACTAATGTTGAAAAAGTTTCAGAGTACCAAGCAAATACTGAGATGTTTGACTTCCCAATAAGTGCGATACAAAGAATGTTCTATGATTTATATTATTTAGATGAGATAGAAAATTCTGTAAGACCAACAGAACTTTATGCCAAATTAAAAACTAAAGGTATTGGTAAGTCTGGATTTTTAGATTTCCTTAAAAAAGAATACTTTATAGTTATGGAATCAATGAGATTTAGTGTGGATGAAATGGTAAAGGAAATATACTCAAATATGGATTCTGTAGATGAACTATTAAGTCAAGTTGATATTGGTACAGACTTAAATAATTTGAGTGACGATGAAAAAGTTAATTTAGTGTTACGTATTGCGTACATAAGTGCCTCTAACAATAGACGACAAAATTATGGTGACTCATTAGTTGATAACGATTTAGAAGCTGAGATAGGTTTTATGGGAGATAAGGCTAAACAATTTGATAAATACCAAAAAGGGTTTGATAAGTATGAAAATAATGTTATGAAATTCTATACTGATATAGAAAAATATTTAAAAACCACATCAAAAAAACTAATTAAGAAACTAGGGAAAGTTTACTCTCTACTCCCTGATTAAACCACTCAGGAGTTTCTCTATTTTTCCATTTAGAAAAGTAAGCTTTATCACCAAGATAATAGTTTCTATAAGATTCAACAACAGATTTAACTTTATATTTTTCAGGCATCGCCTTAGCGGGTTCTGTTAAATCTTTATCAAGAATATTAGGTTTATTCACAACACACCATTCTATAACATCTAAAGACTTATGACGTTTACCGTACCGGTAGGTATATTCCTTACAAAGTTCTAAACCTAACTCACATAACCATAGATAATTAGTTAGACTTTCACGTGCCCATATAGAACATGGATGGTTTTTATGTGATAATTTATAAGGGATGTCAGTATTGTCTTTGTTAACAATATGGTGTACCCCACAAAGAAGTTGAGCGGTTTCTAAAATCATTTTAACAACATGTTTGTCGTTATGATATTCTGCACATTTTTTTACGTCCCAATCTAATACAAATATATTCATAATGTTTATTTATTTAAACAAATATAGTTAATAATGTTTAATTAATAAAACATTATTTAAAATCTTTCATATCAATTTCTATGGTTCTAATTGAGATTAAATTAGAAATTAAATCCCATCTTTCAATATTATCTAAATGTGGCGTATTAAATAAATCGATAACTTCACTTGATAGTTTATCGTTTGTTACAAATGCGTCAGCATGTCCTAAATATGACTCAATCTCGGAGATACCCCCTTTTCTAAACCTATCAACTAATACCTCTTCAGTAATCCATCTTTTGTGAAATCCCATATCTTATCCTGTTATTTGTTTTCGTAAATCTTTATATTTTTTATTCCATTTAGAAATTTCTTCTTTATATCCCTCCTTAATTAATTCTTGTTTTTCAAGTTCTTTTTTTAAGGATTCATTTTCTTTTTCAAGAGTTTCTATTTTAATTTCGTATAATCTTCTATGTTCCATAATATTATTTTATTATTATAACCCTAATGTAAATGTTAGTATATATTCTATAGTTTTATCATTAACTTTTAATGTTCTATAACTTATTTCGTTTTTATCCATTATTGATTTTATTTTATTGTCAAAATCTAAAGACTCTTTATGGTTTTGTAATCTACCTTCATCTTGAAAATTATCAGGTCGGTCTAAAAAAATATTTATATTTTCATACTTGTTGAATACGTCTAAAACCATTTTATCAAAAGTGTCATTATATAATGTTGATGGATAACCACTTTCATATCCATTTTTATACGCTAAAGAAAGTAAAATAGGTGAGTCCACAATTATATAATCTACTTTACCGTAAGAACGTACTATACCTCTATGTTGATTAGCAAATATGAATAGTTGGTCATTTATTTGAGAATCATTTTTTTCCCAAGCAACTTGCTTAGGAAACTCATAAGGGTTATCACAACTTATATCTCTTCGTTTAAGTTCGTAAAATAAACCAGATGATATCGTAGACTTTCCTGAACAGGGTCCACCAAACAAATTAATTATTTTTGTCATACTTAAGTTAATAATTTCATTAATAAATAAATTACCCCCAATACTAACATACCCACAAAACCTACAAACGCTCCAAGATAACTTGCTTTCATCTGTGACTCAGTTTTACCTTGTCGGTTAAATACCTTTTTCAAATTTTTCATTTTCTTAAATCTCTTTTAATGTCTTTTTTAACTATTTCTAAATATTTCTTACGTTTTTTGTCACTAACAAAAGGAACAGACCAAAACTGTTTAGTTTTACGCCATCTTGATGGACTCCAACCAAAAACAAAAGTATAAACTCCCATCACTAATCTCAACTTAACTGAATTAAGATACAATGTAATAACAGGTAACATCGGTGCCCCATGTGTGATATATGTTCTAACTTTTTTATCACTAAGAAATGGTTTTGGGTATGCGTACATACCAAATAAAGGTACAAATTTATAGGCAAATCCAGGTGTAAAAACCTCATCAAAAAAGGTTTCCATTTTAGGTACCATTCTAAACCACCAAACGGGAGATATAAAATAAATGTGAGTTGACCACGTAACTAAACTTTGATATTCTTTAATCAGCTCTTCTTTGTTTCTATGTAATTTATCTTCATAGACATCAATTATTTTATACGTTTCACCACCATTTTCTAATTCGTTAATAATAGTCTTAAAGATACCATTATAACAAAACGATTTGTGGTCGGGGTGACCAATAACTATAAGATGTTTTTTGTTTTTAGTGTTCATAACGTTTTAATTATAATAAAAATTTAATTCACATTCAACTTAGAATCAAAATATTTAACCATTATATGTCCACTCTTATAATTGGTGGCTAACGGTATATTATGAACATCACATAACCTCATTAACATTGAAATATCTACATCGTGTGGATGTTTATCTAACGGGTCCCTAAAGAATATTACACCGTCTATTTCTCCACGAGTAACCATAGCCCCAATTTCAGCATCACCACCTAAAGGACCACTGTTTACTGCTTCAACTTTATCGATACCTGCGTGTGTAATTTTTTTACCTGTTGTACCTGTGGTTACTAATGATACGTTGTTGTTGTTAAAGAATTTTAAACGTTTCATGACAAACGCTACCATATCTGATTTTTTACCGTCATGGGCAATAAGTGCTAATCTCATATTATTAATTTGTAATAATATAAGATAAAAAAACTTATCAGTAAATTAATATTTTAAATTAATCACATTGATTTCCAAAATTCTGAATAATACCTTCTAAATCACCTATACCTACATACGGTTCTGAAAGGTATAATAATAAATCCAAAACAGTGATGATTCCGTCACCATCAATGTCACCAACACATGGTTCCTCATTGTATTGTTCACAATCTTCCCAAGGTTCCCCTACAGGATTAACCATTAGGGCATGGAACCCGTCACCTTCGATTAAAGTTGGTGAACCTATGATTGCACAACGAGGTAAAGTGTATTGACAACATGGTATACTAAATGTGTTAGTATCTAATGTTTCACAATTGACATATGTCCATGTGGACCATTCCGTTGCAGGAACAGTTGAAAACACATATTGTTGACATTGGGAAATAGAGTTAAATGGTATAAAGAGAAGTAATGGGATTAGTAATGTTTTCATATTACCTAAATATTGTTATATATCCAGACTCCTCTAAAATCTCAGGTGAATCACTTTTACGACCATAAAAAGTGTAAAGATATACCCCATCTGAAACATAATAATCTCCACCATTTATACTCCCATCCCAATACGGGTAAGTTTCAAAATCCTCAACAAATCCATAATATATTTGAGACCCCCACCTATTAAAAATTTTAAACTCCACGTCAACCCAACAATCTAAATCATATATAATTTGCCATATATCATTAATTCCGTCATTATTTGGGGTGAACGTATTTGGGATATAAACTGTCCAAGGCCAACATTCACTTAATCCTGGTGGGTCAACACATTCTTCTCCAGTTTCACAATCAATTAACTGAGTTTCAATAACTGTTAGTGTATCAGTTTCATAAATGTAATTATCCACCAAGACTTCTACTGTATCCGTAAGGGTTTGTGTTATATAAAGGGTGTCAGTTAAGAATTCTGTTTCAGTTACGTAGATAGTGTCAGTTAAGAATTCTGTTTCAGTTACGTAGATAGTGTCAGTTAAGAATTCTGTTTCAGTTACGTATATAGTATCACATGGGGGTGGAGGTAGTTCACAATCAACACCGGTTACCATATTAAATACAAAGTTATTATTACCAGTAATAATTTCATTAGGTACACTCGTAATTGTAAAGTAATTACCTTGTCCTGATATCCATGTACCCGCTCCATTAATCGTACCACTCACGGTAATCGTATCTCCAGGTTGAATCCAGACTGCTAAATTAGAAACCCCATTAAAACAATTAAAAGTGGTACCTAAAAAATCACTAAGGCAAAAATTTGTAACCGCTTCAGTCCCTATGTTTACTAAAGTTGCTTCATAAACGAATGATGATAAAATACCCGCATCAAATACTTCACATTCTTCTTCAGAAATAGTAACATCAATTATGATTGGGTCGGGACCTATTGAAAAAACACAAGTACCGTCATCCTCTGTTGCGTCCTCATTATAGTTTAGTGCGAAAGGGTCGGTACAACCAGGGAAAACCACAGGACACATAGTAACCACATTGTCTAATAAATTAAAATCAGGATAATTTTGAGTTTGATTAGCCACATTAGGATTAACTGCCCATCCTCCATCTGCAACTTCAGAAGTTTGAGATAGGTTAATTTGCCAAATGACTAATTCAACACACTCTTCATTATTTGATAAAATATCGGACCAGCAGTCATTGGTGGAGCCATAAAAATCATAGATGTTAGTACTCCATGTGTCGCCTGTTTCTAAAACAGAATTACCAAAAAAACTTTTACTTTTAAAGGTCCACCCTGGATGGTTATTACCACTGACGCAATCAGTCCATTGGTAATCAAAACCATCTAAGTGTAAACCTAAAACAATATGACTTATTGTTTCATTATTTTGAATAGAACCACTACTTGAAGTATTACAGGTGGTTTCAATATCGGTGAGGTCATTACATCCACAGTTTTCTGAGTTAATGACTTCCACCACTAATTCTCCTGTGGTAAAATTAAAGTCATTAATTGAAATGTCACATTGACCTTTTACTAAAAATGTGTTTAGGAAGATTAATAAAAATAGTATTTTTTTCATTATTAAGAGAGATAAGTTTTGAATTGTTTAGTTTAACACTATAAATACAAAACTTACCTTCTTATAATCACATTATTGGTTCCCAAAAAACGTTAAATGGTCATCATAATTAGACCTCTATCAAAAGATGCGAACTGTTCATAAGTCTTTGCTCTCCTAACAGTATTAGGGTCCACACGTAAACGAACATGAGTTGGATACTTTTTTTGAGACTCTTTTTGTTGTCGATTAACTTTAGCGATTGCCTCACGTTTGGTCATTGCCCATTCACTATTCCCTCCTGTGGTTGGTCGGAAGTCTTTAGTACCCACAGTTCCTGCGGGAGCTTCCAACCAACCAAATAGATAAAGGTTCTCACCTTTTTGATTTTTATAAGCCATATTAATTATTTAATTTAAAATTGATTTACCTAACACTAATGGTGAGCCGTCTTTGTGTGAAGACACGAGAAAACAATTCTCTTTCTCACTAATTAAAAGTGTTTTGTTTTTGAACATTTTGTAGTGCTTGTAAGCGTACTCTTCTACTTTTGACTTCACCTCAGGTGCAATTGTTTCTTCTTTACCCATGTTTTTATTTTTTTAAATGTTTAATTATTTCGTTGGTACAAATATAAGTAATATTTCTTTAAGTTTTACTAAAAATATTATTTTTTTTTAAATTGATATAACTATTTCTTTATTAATCCAACCTATACACAGTTCTAAATCACCATTTAGAAATCTATCGTAAGTTATTTTCATATATGGTATAAGATAAATTTGAGATACTATAGTTGATATTGAAAATTTCATAATTTTAAAATAAAAGTGTTAAATAATAAGCCAATTTATATCCTACAAACGCCCCTATTGCGGTTGGTACAGGAAATATAATAAATTTACCTAAACTTGTTACGTATTTAGGTCTATTAACAACTCTCCCTAAGAAAAAGTAGTAAATCATATACCCTAAAAGTACTAATATATCCACTCTTTCTGCGATAAAGACAACTAAGATTGCCCCAAGTAGACCAAATATAAAATTATCGAACACAGCACTAACTAACTCCTTGTTTGGTGTTTCTCTATATTCCTCTTGTATTTTTTTAAGACTCATAATAAATAAATTTTGAGCTTCCTGAGGGACTCGAACCCACGACCTGCTGATTACAAATCAGCTGCTCTAGCCAACTGAGCTAAGGAAGCTTTTTATACTAAATTCCATTTTTTAGCCGATTGAATAATGGCGACCTCATTAGTTAAATTAGGTTGCTCTCTAACAATATCCATAGCTGTATACATAACCTCTAATCTTAGTCCTTTCGTTCTGGCTAAGTTTAAAACGTCAACATAATAGTTAGGGTTAAATTTTGGTAGTGTACCATCTTCTTCCATGTCTGCAATTTTACTAAGTATATTACCCATAAGTGTTTTTTTATTAGAGTACAAATATATGGTAAATGCATGAAAAAACCAACATTAAGTGTAAAAAAGTTACCTAATGATGGTTTTTTCGTGCATAGTTAAAAAGTGAGTTCTTTAACGTTTTATTTATTATCCGTTAACAACGGATTTTTTGTTACTATCTATTTGTCTATAAATTTCTGCAACGTGTTCGCTCATACCATTTACAGTTTTATCTACTCTACTGTCAATATGACGGTAGACTTCGTTCATGTTATTTTCACTAATATTATGTAGACTATCCACATAATCTATTAGTTCTTTTTTAATCTTTTCAGATTCGTTATACTGATTTTCGTTTTCTCGATTCAGTCGGTTTATTTCCTCTTTTAAGGACTTTGTTGTCATATAGTTCACAAACGTACCCACAACCATTACTAATACAATGACTGTACATACACCTAAAATAAATGATGTTATTTCCATAATTTCTATTTTTTAATTTAATTTTTATGTCAAAGAACTCACTAGTGGACCTTGATGGACTCGAACCATCGACCTACGCATTATGAGTGCGGTGCTCTAACCAACTGAGCTAAAAGTCCGTTAACAGTCTATTTTATCCAACTACAACTGTCACGGATGTCCCAATAGAGTATAAACAATATTGGTTAGGAATAAATCTTTAAGGTACTACAAACTCTTACCTATTCTTGAGTAGATGATTAATCTAGGGGCAATTCATCCTCCTTCTTTTCACTATGGATGTTACCCCATTTCTCATCATGTGTGATACATTAGTCATTAACAGTGACTCGTGTCTTCCAATTCCACCATTCGGTATAATTACTCCACTTAGACTCCGTCTTTCGACTTGTAGGCGTGAGATTTGACGCCTCGTTGTTCGGTTGTTAAACCTATCTAAGAGCGGGGGAGTAGGGGATTCGAACCCCTACCTCTACTAACCAACTTAATCACATCGAGTAACTAGTATGATGCTTTCTGTCTTAAGGTTGGAGCGTCGTACCACTTTGACTAACTCCCCGTATTTAGTACACCCATCAGGATTCGAACCTGAGACCGTCTGCTTAGAAGGCAGATGCTCTATCCAGCTGAGCTATGGGTGCATGTAAAAGAGAGGTTTCGGGTCTTTCGGGGTTACTACGATATAGAGGTTAACCCTTACCTTTTTCTATATCATTGTAGCTTCACTACCTCTCTTAAATTGTATGTTGGGTACATGTAAAAGATAGGGTTCTATTTTAAAGTTATCTAGTTCCAACGCGTATTGGATAACTCCCTATCTGTGTACCGAAGGACGGGCTCGAACCGTCACGGACATTACTGTCCAAGGGATTTTAAGTCCCTCGTGTCTACCAATTCCACCACTTCGGCATCTATATCTTTCAATACTGTAAATGTACGGTACAAATGATTAAGTAACAACTATTTTATTAAATTAATTTAATTGTAGGGACGGTAGGAATTGAACCTACGACCTTGACCATATAAGAGTCCTGCTCTAACCAACTGAGCTACATCCCCATGTTGAAAACACCCATATTTTATGTAGAGGTGCAAAACTCGATTTAGTATTGGCGATAGTGACCCCTCAGGGGTTCGAACCCTGGACCCTCACATTAAAAGTGTGATGCTCTACCAGCTGAGCTAAGAGGTCAGTATTTTACCGAATACTGTGTCGTTACTTAATCTTGATGTCAAAGAACACTGCTAATATAAAACAAAAAACCCGAACATCTCTGTTCGGGCTTCTTCTTTTTCATAGCTTTAAGTCTATTTTTTACATTATGTTTTACCGAACTATCACATAACACTAAAGATTCTTATCCTTGATAAGTTTCTTAATATTATATTATGTGTGTTTCGTTTATTCATTTTTAAAATAGTTTTGTACTTGTTTGTACTCTACAAATATAGTTAAGTTATTTCAATTGTCAAATTTTATTTTAGGATAATCTGTAACCTATCCACCATAAATCAATTCTAAAGAATTTATTTCCTTTATTTAAACCAAAACCAATACGTAACATACGATTCTGATTATTTAATTTAATTTTAGTTAGTTTCATTAATGTATGATTCTCCCATCTTCAGCATAAATCTCTAATGTTGCCGCTTTACCTCGATTATCTAACCAATCGTCAATCTCAAGTAGGGTATCTTTAAAGAAAATACGTGAGATAAAATCCCATTCACCTAAAGGTGTATCAATACCGCCTCCCATTACAGAAAAATCTTCAGGTTTAAGTTCCTCGTCAGATTCAAATAACATTTCACAAAATCCACCTTTATTTTCATCAACAACTAACATAATATGTTTAACACCATCGTTACGGTAATTAGGTGATGCGAAATGGGATTCATAGGGGTATAAATCATCAACATCTTCAACATTTTCATATAAGTCACCCAAATCTTTCTCATCAAATTCTAAAATTACTTTTTCATTTTCATCTACAACTCTAAAGAACGTACTACCGTTATAAAAGGGTGCATTCATATGAAATAAATCGGGACCCCACATATCGTCAACAACGTCTTCTAACTCAGACCTAATCTGCCATAGTTCATCACAGTTATTGTCTTTCATAAGGATATCTACATCCTCTAATTGTTGGTCATTTAATGAATGTCCCATCGCCTCCATTGACCATCCGTAAACTTCTAATTTGTATTTCATTTTAATTAATAATCTAAAAATTCAATTTTATTTGTATTTGGGTCCCACTCCACAGTTAAGGGTTTATTTTTAAAAATGTAATCTTCACCTAAGACTGATGCGTTGATGTAGTGTGTACCATTATCAAACTTATAACCATACCCACTGTGGATGTGTCCACACACGTGTATCTTCGGTTTAACGACCTTTAACCGTTCAGTCAACAACTGACACCCCAGGTTTATATATTGCCCCACAACGGTATCTAAATAACCATATGCGGGTCCGTGAGTGACCACGATGTCCATGTTATGTGGAATCTCATTCCACTTCTCCTTTAACTCCTCACCGTTGCGTGGTAGGTTAAATGCCCAATTATAAAATTCAGGTTGCCACGGAGAGCCATAAACTTTTACCGAAGATTGGTAATCCTCACCGATAACTTCAATGTTGTCCTGAAGGTAAGTAACGTTAGGATAGTAACTCATGATGTCTTTAGCTAACATTGGGTTGTCCTCAAACATAAGGTCGTGGTTACCAGCGATGACAATCTTATTGGTGTAGTTATCCAACTTATTGAACCAATCAAAAAATCCATCCACCTCATGTTCATAACCTCGTGAAGAAAAGTCACCGGCATGGACCAACAAATCACCACCTGGCAACTGTGACGTTACCTGATGATGTTTTGTGTGTGTGTCAGATATGAATGTGATTTTCATTTTATTTCTTTTGGCTAATATAAACATAATATTTCGATTAAAAAAACTTATCTTTTAATTTTTCTTTTATAACCATAGATTTTAATATGTTTACGTAATTTGTTGCCTCGGCGTATGACTTTGATAAGTAAGTGTAATATTCATCTTCAGTATGTAATGTAGATAAATAACGACATTGGTAGAAGGCGTAGTCATAAACCGATTCTCTCCAGTGACTATAATACGCATGATTAAATTGAGTACCCTTAGATGTATGTATTCTAACTCTAGCCTCTTTCATACCAAAAAGGTTATGGTTTTCCTTAAATATTTTAGAAGAGTAATTACCTGTCTCAAGCTTAGATTGTGCCAACACTATATGTGGGAACTTAACGTTTAAAGAAACTAACATTTCTATTAGTTTATCTTCCGAGAAATCATTTAAAGTATCGTTAATATTAATTACCGAGATATTAGATTCAAAATCATCAGTATTTGTAATATCACGACTTAAAGATTTATTAATGGGTATTAACAATATGGATAAAAATATGATTAATAGGATTAATGAAGGAATTAGTATTTTTATCTTATTTAACTTTTTATAACGTAATTCATTATTACAATAATAAAACAATTCTTTCTTATTAAATTTCATATTTTTTTTGGTTCATTAATTAGTTAAAAACGACCCATTTAAATTAAAAAATGAGTCGTAATAAATTGATTTTTGACTTTAAAGACCCATTTCTTTACGAATCTTAGTTGCTGAGATATTTCCAATTTCAGAAGGGGGTGTGTGTTCAATTATATCATAACCAACTCCTCTACCGAATTCAATTGAACAAATATCGGGAATAATAGTCACTGCGACTTTACCTGATTCGACTTCAGAAGAATAATGATTCATAATATTTTCTTTAACTTCTGTTGCGGTAAATGGATTTTTTTCGTTAGGTTTTCCGTCTCTAATACAGATTAAAACATTTTTACCTTTATCCATTGCCTGTTTAAATAACTCTTGATGACCTTTATGTAAAGGTTGCCATCTACCTACAAACATCGCATACTGACCATCTCTAGCCGGCATTGATGACTCTACGTGAAATTTACTACTCCAATCACTCATAATTTAAATTTAAATATAATTAGACCAATCAATACCTTTGAATCCCTCATTTCTATTAAGGTTTACTCCAAACGCTCGTTGACCCGGTTTATTAGGGTCCATATCATTAATTAAGATTCTCGGACCCCTCTCAATTCCTGTAATTAAACGGTCATAGATTATACCGTTCTCTTTCAATTCTTTAACAGTATGGTCGTAGAGATAATCTGGTCGTGCGGTAGTTAAAATTACCATATGACCTTCTTTACTCCACGACTCTAACTTTTCTTTTACTTCAGGTAAAACATCTACAGATGAGGTTTCATAAGTTTCAAACTTCCTATATTTGAATATTGTTCCATCTATGTCACAAAATATTGTGGATTTCTTATCTACCATCCTA
>Ga0206679_10000522_pt1 | contig 31859 bp, 26 predicted proteins | sample M110012015metaG_FD_155464 | JGI IMG/M metagenome (GOLD analysis project Ga0206679, IMG submission 155464) | Ammonia-oxidizing marine archaeal communities from Monterey Bay, California, United States - M1 100m 12015 | ecosystem: Environmental > Aquatic > Marine > Intertidal zone | place: USA... | reverse complement strand
TCCGTTTAAAGCTAAATTTTTAAACCTAGAGCATCAAAATTTCTTTAATATTATCCGATCTAAGATGCATTGGGGAATTGATCCGCGCGAACGATGAAAGGCAAAATTTATTTACTATTGTTTGGGCTAATTGCAGCAATAAATTCAGAATTGTCAGCCCAAACTTTTCAAAGTTCTAGCGCAGAAATTGGATACCAAATAGGGACTTCATATTATCTCGGAGATCTCAACCCTAACAATCCGCTTAGTGGTAGACAGCACGTTACACAAGGGGGGTACTATAGGCATAATTTTAATTCAAGAGTGGGGGTGAGACTTCAGCTTTTACAGGGAGTAGTTGAGGCATGGGATGAGGACAGTCAGAATTCTTGGGCTCAGAATAGAAACTTGCATTTTAGAAATAAAATTGTTGAATTTTCGATTTCGGGAGAGATTAATTACATAGATCATATTATGGGTAATCCTGAGGATAGACTTACTGGATATTTGACTGCGGGATTAGCATATTTCTCACATGATCCAGAGGCAATGGATAGTTTTGGTAATTGGCATCCTTTGCAGCCATTAGGAACTGAAGGGCAGGGTTGGGTTTTTGACACGAATCCTTATAAGCTAAGTGGCTTAGCTATCCCTGTTGGAATGGGTTTTAAAATTAATTTAGGTTCAGCGATAGCTTTTCAATTGGAGTGGGGGATTAGAAAGACTTGGACTGATTATTTAGACGATGTCAGTACATCCTATGTTAACTCTGTTGAAATCAGGCAAGCTCGTGGGGATTTGGCTTTTGAAATGGCTGATAGAATACTCGTTTTACCCGATGGAGCTTCTTCTTCAGAGGGTTTGCAAAGAGGTGATCCAGGTCTTGATGATAAATACGGTTATTTCCTTGCTTCAATTGCCTTTAGAGTCAGCAAGAAACCTACTTCATGCTGGAATCAATGAGTAGCTACAAAATGAATTCCGAGGAGAAACGGGTTAGAAAAGATTTGTTGAGCTCTTTTAATCTTGATCCTCAAAGTATCCCCCAACATATTGCCATAATTATGGACGGTAACGGTCGTTGGGCAGAAAACAGGGGTGAGAATAGAATCTTTGGGCATTTAAACGGCGTCGAATCTGTTCGCTCTGCTGTCGAGACAGCTGTGCAATCAGGGGTGAGATACTTAACTCTTTATGCATTTAGTACAGAAAACTGGAATCGACCGAAGGAGGAAGTCGCGGCGCTTATGGATCTTCTTGTAACGACCCTTGTTCAGGAGATGGATGATTTGAATAATAAAGGAGTGAGATTGAATACGATAGGCGATTTGTCCGCTTTACCAGACAACTGTAAGAATCAATTAAAAAGCGCTTGTTCTAAGAAGGTGGCTGAAGTCCGTTTGGACTTAATTCTGGCACTTAACTACAGTGCAAAATGGGAAATTATTCAGGCTGTAAAAGGGGTAGTTAGAAATAATTTGAAAATAGAAGAAATTAATGCTGATACTTTTGAAGGCTTCTTACAAACAAAAGGCATTCCCGATCCAGAACTTATGATCAGAACCTCGGGAGAGCATAGGATAAGTAATTTTATGTTATGGCAGTTAGCGTATGCGGAATTCCACTTTACATCCGTACTTTGGCCTGATTTTCGCAGTGAGCATTTCCTCACGGCTATTCAAGATTTTCAAAACCGAGAACGTCGATTTGGCGGACTTCTTCAAACGAATGATAAATGAGAGCATTTTTGCTTGTGGCAGCCTTTTTGCTATCGTCTTTTCTTTCTTTCACCTCTGCGCAGAACTCTCTAACTGAGGTCCTTGATCTTAGTATGTCTCAAGAATACCGTATTGGAGGCATTACAGTTATGGGTGCGGAGTTCACGGATGTGCAGGCAATTAAACTGTTTAGTGCTTTGCAAGTTGGAGCAACGATAACCATTCCTGGAGAAAAAATTGGTGAAGCAATTACTAATCTTTGGAATCAGGATTTATTCGAGGATATAAGTATAGAAGCTGCCGAACTTCGAGAAAGAGATGTTTATCTTGTTATCCGTGTTAAAGAACTCCCCCGACTAACTCGATACAGTATAGCTGGGGTAAATAGATCTGAGCAGGAAACTATAAGAGGTAAAATAGACCTCATGACTGGCCGAATAGTTAATGAAAACGTTATCGCTACAGCAGTAAAGCGCATTAACGATCACTATCGCGATAAGGGGTTTTTAGATATTGATGTTGATATTGTCCAAGAGGTGGATTCATCATTTGCTAACGGAACAATTATCAGAGTCAATGTAAACAAAGGCAAAAAAGTAAAAGTCGACTTAATTTTAATTAACGGCATCACAGCTTTTGAAGCTAAGAAGGTTAAACGTAAAATGAAATCTACCAAGGAAAAAACTTGGTGGAGATTTTACAAACCCTCAAAATACTTAGCCGATGAGTTTAAGTCTGATCAACAGGCGATTATTGCTATGTATAATAATGAGGGATACAGAAATGCTCGAATTATCAGTGATTCATTATACAGAACTGAGGAAGGACTTGTGGGTTTAATCGTTAACCTTGAAGAAGGGACACCATTCCGTTTTGGAAATATTACGTTTACGGGTAACACAATGTATCGTACTACTCAACTTGACTCTATTCTCGGAATCCACAAAGGAGATGTTTACTCACTCGCTCATCTTGAGACGCGTGTATTTATGGATCCTAAAGGGATGGATCTTAGCTCCCTTTACCAGGATGATGGATATCTCACCTTCCGGGCAATGCCTATAGAGAAACGTGTAGAAAACGACACGATCGACATAGAAATCCGCATGATGGAAGGTCAGCAGTTCCGCATTGGTAAAATCCTTGTAGAAGGGAATTCTAAGACAAACGATCATGTTATATACCGTGAAATCCGTACTCGCCCAGGCGATCTTTTCAGTAGAACAGATATAATCAGGACTCAGCGTGAGCTTTCTCAACTGAATTATTTCAATCCTGAGGCTTTCGGAATTAATCCCATCCAACATCCGGAGGATGGAACTGTTGATATTGAGTATCAAGTAGAAGAAAAACCTTCTGACCAAATCGAGCTTAGTGGTGGTTGGGGTGGCGGGCGTGTAGTAGGATCCCTTGGACTGAGCTTCACAAATTTTTCAGCTAAAAACATGTTTAAGAAGGGCGCTTGGCGTCCTATACCAACTGGAGATGGTCAGCGCCTCAGCATCCGCGCACAATCTAATGGTCTGTACTACCAGAGCTACAACTTGAGTTTCACCGAGCCTTGGTTAGGTGGTAAAAAACCCAATTCGTTGAGCGTATCAGTTTGGAAATCTGTCCAGTCTAATGGTCAACCTAAATATATAGAAGATGAGCTGAATCTGCTGCGCAATTCCCTTGAAGTTATTGGTGCTCAAATCGGTTTAGGCCAAAGGTGGAAAAAGCCAGATGATTGGTTCCAAATGCGTGCATCTTTATCGCACCAGAACTTCAATCTTAATAACTACGGTTCTTTTTTCAGTTTTTCTAACGGGCGTTCAAATAACCTCGCTGCTCAATTCACTCTCGGGCGTAACTCAATTAGCGATCCTATTTATCCGACTTGGGGTTCCAATGTTGAGGTGAGTGTCAAAGCTACCCTGCCATACAGTGCATTCCGCCCTGACGATTATTATGAAGATCTTTCTATCGAAGAGCAATACAAGTGGGTAGAATACCACAAATGGAAGTTCAAAGCGGAATGGTACACTCCTTTATCAAGAAGTGGTGGTGAAAACCCTCGAACTCTCGTTCTAAAGATGGCTGCTGGTGTAGGTATTGTAGGTCAGTATGATCGCGGAGTGCCACTATCTCCATTCGAGCGCTTCTACATGGGCGGAGTATACCTTAGCGGATATACACTTGATGGACGAGAAATCATCAACCTCCGTGGATATGACGAACTTTCACTCACGTCTCCAGACCCTCAAACAGGTGCCCCAGTTGCCGCTAAGTATACCGCAGAACTTCGCTACCCAATATCAACGAACCCGAGTGCGACGATTTACACCCTTGCCTTCCTCGAGGGTGGTTCCACCTGGGAAGATGCTCGAGCATTCAACCCATTTCAAGTATACAGATCAGCTGGTGTAGGCCTCAAAATTTTCCTACCCATGTTCGGACTACTCGGACTTGATTACGGTTGGAGACTGGATGACGTAGAGGCAATACCTGGCATGTCACGAGGTCAATTCCACTTTAGTATGGGGATGAATATGGGAGAACTATAGTACATATAACAATGATTAGTATAATTCTACGTTAATACCCAAGCGAGACAGCGTTACGTTCATTAACTTCGCAAAGAATACACTAAAGATGTCACGAATTTCCCCTAATTATAAAATCACTCTCGCAGCTTTCGCGATTGCATTGTTCTCTTTCGCTACTAAAAGCGCATCAGCTCAGAAGTTTGCCTACATAGATTCGGATTATGTTTTACTTCACATGCCTGATTACGCTTCTGCCCAGCAGGAGCTTAATTCTTACGCAATGGAGTGGCAAGCGGAAATAGAAACTAAGCTAGATGCTGCCGATAGACTTGAAGTTGCTTATCGCGCGGAAAGAGTTCTTCTCACAAAGGAAATGCGACAAAAGCGTGAGCAGGAAATCATCAAAAAAAGAGCAGAAGCAAAAGAAATGCAAAAGCAGAAATTTGGTGTGGATGGGGAGCTTTTTGAAAAGCGTCAAGAACTTATCGAGCCGGTCCAACAACTGATTTTCGAAGAATTAAAAGATATCGCTGGGGGTTCAGGTTACATGGTAATCTTCGACAAGAGCAATCAAAGCAATATGCTGTATACCAATCCCAAGTACGACATCTCAGATCGTCTCATCAAAAAGCTAGGCTATGTTCCTGGAGAGACTATAGAAGTTGATAAGGAAGAAGGAGATGGTGGTGTAGTTGGCAAGGCACGTGATGCGGTTGATGGGGCACGCGACTCTGTTCGTGATGCAGGCAGATCAACTATTAATAATGCCCGCGGTGCGACTACTGGTGGATCTAAAGGTGAAAAACAATAATTTAGCAATTAATCAATTTAGCAATCAATCTTTTTTTATGAAACAGTTTATACTTCTTTGTGGCCTTATAGGCTTCATGTCATTTGGAGCTTTAGCCCAAAAATTTGGTCATATTGATGCCCAGAATTTACTTCTTAACCTTCCTGAACGTGCTGAAGCACAAGCCTCGATAGAGTCCACAGCAATGGAATTTGAACAGGAGATGACTCGTATGCAAGAGGACTTACAAAATAAGTATGGAGAATATCAAGCGAAAGCCGAGTCGTGGCCAGCAGCAATACGCGAGTCAAAGGAACGCGAGATACAGGGTCTAGACCAAGGTCTTCAAGAGTTTGGTGCTACTGTTCAAGCTGAGCTAGCTGGCTTAGAAGAATCACTACTTTCTCCTATGATAGCACGCGTACGCGCAGCAATCGAAGCAGTAGGGTCAGAGCACGGATTTACCTACATTTTTGATGCTAGTATGGGAGCAACTCTATACAATGGAGGAGAGGATGTAACCGATTTAGTTCGCACTAAGCTCGGCATGTGATAGAACGACGACCCATAGGAATTTTCGATTCAGGCATTGGTGGCCTAACAGTTGCCCGTGCTATTAACGATCTACTTCCTAATGAGTCTCTTCTGTATTTTGGAGATACTGCCCATTTACCATATGGAGAAAAGTCTCCAGAGTTAATAAGGCGCTATTCTTCACGTATTACGCAACATTTAGTTGAGAGTGGATGCAAAGCAATTGTTGTTGCATGCAATTCAGCTTCAAGTAACGCTATTGGTGCTATAGTTAAGGCTGCAGGTCAAAATATGCCCGTAATAGATATGGTTACACCAGTTATAAGGTCAATATCAGCTGAAGATGGTTGTCAAAGTGTGGGTCTAATTGGCACCAGAGCTACTATTGCATCTGGATTTTATGGCGAAATTATGAATCAGCTAAATGCTAACTCCACTTTAATTTCACGAGCTACTCCACTTCTTGCCTCTGCAATTGAAGAGGGATTCTTTAACGACAGCATTCCAGGTGCAGTTTTAGAGGCATACTTTGCTGACAACAGCTTTAATAATATCGATTCTATGATCTTAGGTTGCACTCACTATCCTTTAATCAGGGAAAATGTTCAAGCTCTATTACCAAAGGGAGTTAAAGTAATTGATTCTCCTAAGATTATAGCCCAAGAGTTAAAAAGTGTGATGACAGAAAATTCCAGCCCCTATATTCCAGAGCATAAGTTCCAAGTATCTGATCTAACTGAGAATTTTATGTTTAGCGCCCACCATTTCTTTGGATCCGATATTAATTTAGAGGAGGTGAGCTTCAGTTAAGATAAACTTAGTCAAACCTCACTTCCACGAAACCAGTTAGCGTATTCAACGTATCTATCAGCGGTAGAACTTAAATGATCTACAAAATCAGATCGAACTTCTCCTCTTTGTTTTGCTGGGACGCCTGCGTAGAGCATTCCGGGTGGAATTTGGGTTCCATCTAAAACTACAGCACCAGCGGCTACTACAGCACCAGCTCCAACCACCACATTATCCATTACAACTGAACTCATTCCAATTAGAGCTCCCTCACAGATGTGAGCCCCGTGGACTATAGCGTTGTGACCTATACTAACTCTGTCTTCTAATACGGTTAACGATTTACCAAATGTTGCATGAATCACAGCACCATCTTGGATATTTACCCTACGACCTACTGTAATTGATGCTACGTCTCCTCTGATTACTGCTCCGAACCAAACAGTACTCTCTTCCCCCAGAGTAACTTCACCTACAACAGTACAATTAGGAGCTAGCCACACTGAGTCAGAGATTTGAGGAGATTTCCCTCTTGCGGGAAGAATAACGGGATTTTGTTTTTGCATATGCAAATTTAACTCACCGTGGGTTCATCCAAGATTGTCTGTCAAATAACCTACTGGCACCAGCTTCTGCGATATGCTCAACTTCAATCACCTGGCTATCATCAATTAGCGCAGCCGTCATGGCTACGTCGTGGACGTGGTAAATTCCTCGATGAGACAGCTTAAGTACACTTCTACAAGAGTTGAGTAATTCTGTCGCTTCTTCGGTCAAAGGAGGTCCGCTAACAATTTTTTTTTCACCGGGATTATTATCTACCCACTTTTTTACTCGAGCTACTGCACTTTTTGCCTCTGTCCATGAAACGTTCTTAGCACCATTTTCTATGCTATTGTTTATTTCATGCCCAAGTTCTAAGTGTATTGCTATTCTATCTGCTATAGGTCCTGATATTTTTCTCCGATATCTTCTAATTTCGTTAGATTGACAATCGCAAGAAACGTTGTCACCGTTTCCCCTTCCACATGGGCAAGGATTCATTGCCGCTATTAATAAGGCAGATGCAGGTAGTGTTGTCGACCCTGCGGCTCGTGCTAATGAAATAATTCCTGTTTCTAATGGCGCTCGACATGCTTCGAGGGTTCCGCGACTAAATTCCGCAAATTCATCCAAAAACAAGATTCCATTATGTGCAAGACTCCAAGCGCCTGGGATTGCTCCTCTACCCTTCAAATTGCTCCAAGATCCAATCAGACCATTCATGTTTGTAGAGGAATGAGGAGATAACCACGGAGGTCTATTTCTGCTACTCTTTAAGAACAGTCCAGCAGCAGAATGAATTGATTTACACTGAGAAAACTCTTTGTCTGAAAGATCGGGAAGTAGCGCATGAATACATTTTGCTAAAACAGTTTTACCGGTTCCTGGTGGCCCTTGGAGAATAATATCATGACTTCCAGCTGCGGCTATGACAGCCATTCTTTTTGCTGTTTGTTCGCCGTCAATATTATCGAATGTTATTGCTTCTAAGGAAGGAGATACTTTGCTAATGGATTTAAAAGGATTTTCGATTAAATGAGGTGTTATATTTTTATTAGGGGACTTTAAATACGCGATCACCTCGCTTAGGTGATTGAAAGGTTGGAGTGGAAGTGGTGAATCCGAGCTGTCAAATTTGGATGGGGCAAGTAGAGTTTTGATATTTTGCACGTCGGAAAGCTCAGATGAAAACGTTTCACAATTACCGAAAATTGAAGTTGCCCATGGCCTAAGCGTACCATCTAACCCCATCTCCCCAGCAGCAGCTATATGCTTAAGTGAAGAAGAAGGTATAATGCCAGAAGAGGCAAGAACAGCTAATGCTATAGGTAAGTCAAAAGCGGTTGAGGTCCTTGAGAGGTCTGCCGGGGCAAGGTTTACTGTAATCGCCTTACCTGGCCAGCGATGCCCGCACGCCATAAGAGCTGACCTTATCCTTGTAGCTGCAGCTCTAGCGGCTTGATTACTAATGCCAGAAATGCGGAATAAAATCCCTATTTCTAACCTTAATTCAACACGCACAAAAGAAGGGGAGCCGGGGGAGCCAGCAAACCCGAAAGTCGAGACTATCATGGCGATGGACTTAAGAGAACGAGATGAACGATCTCTCTATGGAGTCGATCATAGCGTGGATGCATTTGATGTGCATCTCTTGAACACGGTCAGAATATCCATCCCACGGGATTCGGATTTCATAATCGCTTAACGATGATAGTTCACCTCCGTCACCTCCAGTTAGGCCAAGAACTGTCATGCCTTTAGATTTAGCAGCACGAGCAGCTTCGAGAACGTTAGAACTATTGCCACTTGTAGAGATAGCGAGTAAAACATCCCCTTGGCAACCTAGAGCTTCTACTCCACGGGAGAATATCTTATCGAAACCGTAGTCGTTAGCTACACATGTAATGTGTGCGGGACTACTTAAAGCAATAGCGGCATATGCAGGTCTATCTTCTCTAAATTTTCCAGAAAGTTCTTCTGCGAAATGCATAGCATCGCTCATAGAGCCGCCATTTCCGCAACTTAGTATTTTTCCACCTGATTGCAGGCACGAACTGAGGGCTTTGGATGCAGAATCTACAGAAGAAATAAAGGCCTCGTCTTCTATCAAATTCGATAGAAGTGAAAGCGCTTCTCTGAAATGAGTTCTTGCTGTAGACATGTCCTCTAAGGTATGGGGTAAAAGTGGTACGTTCAACATTCGACAAATGTGCTACAATATCTATCGACTATTTTTCAATAATTTGTGAGCGTGGTTCAGAACTTTGTGAGTGCGTCGTTGAGGTATTCTAGGAAAACTTCAGCATCAGGATTGTAGCCTGCAGAACCGCCTATTTGGTCACCTTCGTGATTAATTAATACGTAGTAAGGCTGCGCATTACGGTTGAACTGTGATGCTTGCAAATACGACCACTTCTTACCTATGGTACGAATGTGAAATTCCTTTCCACCATACTTCTCTATTTGCCATTGGCTCTCGGGAATTTTCGTTCTGTCGTCAACGTATAGAGACACGAGTATCACATCTTCGTTCAATATTTTAGCGACTCTTTCATCAGGCCAAACCTGCTCCTCCATCTTTCTACAATTCACACAAGCCCACCCTGTGAAATCGATAAGAAGTGGCTTGCCAGCTTCGATAGCTGCAGCCATAGCTTCGTCGTAATCGGTATAATGAGCATCAACATAACCTTCGTCGTGTGAATAGAGACTATAAAATACTGGAGGTGGAAATCCAGAGATAAGATTTACAGGACCTCCCCATAAACCGGGAATCATGTAACCACTAAAGAGTAGAAATATCACTCCTAGCATTTTGCGAGTTGTTCCTATTTTCGCCCCCTTACTATCGTGAGGGAAACGAATAAATCCGAAGAGGTAAACTGTAAGCACGATAGAGATCATGATCCAAATTCCTATGAAAATTTCTCTCGGAAGAATGCCCAACTGGAGAACTAGATCTGCATTGCTCAAGAACTTGAACGCAAACCCTATCTCGATAAGACCTAATACAACCTTCACAGTGTTAAGCCATCCACCCGCTTTAGGTAGAGAGTTAAGGTAACCAGGAAAAGCACTGAAGAACATAAATGGTAGTGCGAGAGCTATGGAAAACCCTAGCATCACAGCTGTCGGAGCTGCGTATGATCCAGTGGCTGCACCTGCAAGAGCACCTCCAATAAGCGGGCCCGTGCACGAGAAAGAAACTATAGCTAAAGTTGCCGCCATAAAGAAAATTCCGATTAAACCTCCTTTGTCAGATGCTGCATCAGCTTTGTTAGCCCAACTCTGAGGTAATTCAATCTCAAAGAATCCAAGGAAACTCACTCCGAATATAATTAAGAGCAGAAATAATCCCACGTTGAAGTAGGGATCAGTAGAAATAACGTTCATGACGTCAACGCCGAAAACAGCTGTCAGAGATAGTCCTAAAGCGGTATAGATAAATATGATGAAGAATCCATAGATTATGGCATTTTTGATACCGGCTGCTTTGGTCTTACTTGTTTTAGTAAAAAAACTAACAGTCATAGGAATTAGTGGAAATACGCAAGGCGTGAAAAGAGCTGCGAGCCCCAAACCGAACCCCATTAGAAAAATTAATAATAATCCTTCGTCTTCTTTTTCGTCTGAGCTAGAGTCAGTGTCGCCCTCTTTACATAAGTGTTTTGAAGGAGGGCAAAGGTCAGGGAGTTCAGAAGACGGCTTTATGTCTGACAATGCTAATTTATAGTAAATGTCAGTAGGAGGCAGACACATTATTGCGTTGCAAACCATGTAAAGTAGAGATCCACTTAATGTATCAGGCGACGAGATATTGGAGAGCTTTAGAGTCGCTTTCCAATAGACTTCTTCCTCGAAGAACTTTAGGTCCATCATGAAGTTAGGATCGTACTCAATATGAGGAGTACATTCCTCTACCCCTGCGATAAGTTCGCCTGTATCTGTATAAAAACTTGTCGCAATCGGTCCATCATCCGTATCTAAGAATTGCGAATAAATATGCCAACAGGCATCAAGTGAAGCGTGATATACTACTTCAACTTCGCCTTCATTCGCACCTTCATAGAGATTTATTTCCCATGAAATTGGATCCTCCATTTGAGCTGACACATCAGAAATACTGGTAGTAGCGAGGATGAAAACTGAAATAAAGGCGGTTAGAATACGTGTCATAGCAGGAATTTTCTTGGGCTCAAAGATAGTTCGTACGACGAGCTTGTGAAGTCGTTTAGTATTTTTAGGGAAATAGCCATTTAACTTAGGCCGGAGACGGTTCAGATTTTCACTTCTAAAACTAATCGTTTTGTTGATTTAGTAATAGTAACTTTCCTGGAAATTCTAGACCAAACTCCATTTTCTCCAGAGACGAAAACCCACAAGATATTCCCTTTTGCATCTTGCAGTACGCGAGCTGTGGATCTAGAAAGATGAGGCACTTTCCATTGAGTTAGAAGGTCGCTAATATTTACGCTCCCTTCCATTCCGCTTGGATCAAGTTTATCTCCGTTTGCCCAGGTACGCCATATAAGTGGATGTTCAATTGCGTGAAAATCGAGCCATAGAATTTCAGGAGATCGTGGAGGAGACATCTCTAAATCCTCGATTTCACAAGTCCATGATAGATTTTTGAATGCCCCATTTTCAGTGTTAAGCGTACATGCAGAATCTAATTCACTAATTGCGTTTTCTGCATCCAATTTCCTTAAAATCATGTATTCGCGCTCTCGTACTAATGAGTCGTCTTCAAAAACTACTTCTGCGCCGATAGATGCCCGTTTGAGCAAGTTTGCTTGTTCTCGCGATCCTAAGGGCCATTTCCTTTCAGCTAATAATTTATCCAAAACACGATCTCCCCAAGCAGATTCTCCTAGTAATTTCAAGTCTATTCGGCAAATTTCGTTAGTTTGGTCGTTTGAAGAAGTGTTTGAAGAAAAGTCGTAATATTTAACGATATCTCTAGACGCATCGCTCATTGATATTTCTACTGCAACAGCTTGAGATCGCAATCGGTTTGTCCATTCTGCGAGGTGAGAAATAGCACCAGGTCGTATAGATTCTAATAACGGTAGGACTTCGTTTCGGATGCGGTTTCTTAAATACTTATTGCTTTTGTTAGATAGATCCTCTCTAAAAGGAACTTTATCAAGCTTGACCCACTCTTCAATCTCTTCTTGACTCCAACTAAGAAATGGTCTTATAGTATTTGCGTTTCTTGGTGCCATTGCCCCTAATGATGAAGGGGAAACGCCTCTGAGAAGGTTGATAAGCAAGGTTTCGGTTTGGTCTTTTAAATGATGGGCAACCGCAATGAAGCTCGCCCCCCGTTCCTCCATTAATTGCTCAAACCAATCATACCTCAACCGCCTCGCCGCCTCTTGAATTCCATTCCCTTTTTGCTCCGCCTCCTCACCGGCGGGAAGATGCCTCACGTGACACACAACCCCATTTTCATCACACCATGCAATTACGCTAGCTGAATCCGCCTCACTATCCTCGCCACGTAACTTATAATTTACGTGCGCCACCTCAAATCTAGCCCCAATCTTCAACATCGCATTCACGAGGCACATCGAATCGACACCTCCACTACACGCCACAATTACAAGCGCACCATCTGTAACCCCGCATCCAGAGAGGTCATTTTGAAATCGTGTTTTATAGTGATGTTGTAGGTTCATATTGAATCTTCAAATTAGGTCGAATATACAAAGCTATGAGGAATTAATAATTTACAGTTTTAAAGATAGCATCGGCTTTTAGAAGGCATTCTTGGTATTCTAGCTCGGGATCGCTCAAGGAAGTAATAGCTCCTCCAACATTAGACATCAAAATCTTCGAAATAGAGTTGTGATATAGGGATCTGATGAGAACGTTAAAATCAAAATTACCAGAGGGTGAGATGTAACCTATCGATCCGGAATACGCCCCCCTGCCTTCGAGTTCAAGGCGGTCTATGTGTTTCATGGCGGATATTTTTGGTGCACCCGTCATAGATCCCATAGGAAAGGTGGCACGAAGGATGTCAGAAAGTCCTTTTTCTGGAGAAATGCTGCATTCTATGGTGGAAACCATTTGATGTACAGTCTCTAAAGAATGAATGCTGCAAAGATCTGTAACTTCTACAGTCGCCTTTTCAGCGACACGACTGAGGTCGTTTCGAACGAGATCGACAATCATAACGTTTTCGGCTCGTTCCTTTTCACTACTCTGAAGAGCGTGGGCAAGGGCTTTATCTTCTTCTGGTGAGCCACCTCTACGGACTGTCCCTTTTATGGGTTGAGAGATGAGTCGCCCTGCTTCTTTCTTTAAAAATCTCTCCGGGCTTCCGCTCATAATTCGGTATGGCCCACATTGTAAGTATGCGCTGAAGGGGGCTTGGGTTAGCTTTTGTAATCGACTGAAAAGGGGCCAGCTCTTATTTGAAGCGGCTTGGCCTTTGAGGGGCATGCAAAGGTTTAGTTCGTACACGTCGCCTTGTTGGATAAGTCGTTTCACCTCATCTAACGCTTTTAGATATTGAGTTTTACCCCAAGACCAAACCATTTCTCCTTGAATGCCCTCCTGAACTTTACTCTCCCTTTTAATTGACTCAAGAGCTCTTATCATTCGAGGGTCGTCGTCGTCACCACTTAAAATTTCTACAGACGAATCGGAAAATCTAATTACGATTTCAGGTTCCCACCAAGCAACGACGGGATGGCCCAGAGGGCTTGGGTTGCGAGTTTCAAGATGCTCGATCTCGTTTTTTAGATCATAACCAAGCCAACCGAAAGTCCAAGCATTACCCAATTTACTAAAAGCCTCTAGGGTCTCTAGAATACCGGGCTTAGGTTTTTCGAAAATAAGCTCACGTTTTGAACCAAGACCTAAGTAGCAAAAGGCGTTTGGATTTGGGTCAAAAAGTAGTACAACGTGAGATTCACTTTCACAGAGGGAATTTAAATCAGGAACGTGCACTTAGGAATGATCTATTAAATATGAAGAGCTCTATCGCCAGTAGCTGCAAGAGCGGCTTCCTTAAAGGCTTCGGTGAATGTAGGGTGGGCGTGACTCATTCGTGAGATATCTTCGGCGGAAGCCCGAAATTCCATTGCAACGACAGCTTCGGCGATCATATCGGCGGCACGAGGGCCAATCATATGAACCCCTAGAATTTCATCAGTCTCTGCATGAGCTAAGACTTTGACTTGTCCGTCAGTATCCATACTCGCACGAGCACGTCCGCTGGCTTTAAATGGGAAAGATCCAACCTTATAATTCACGTTATCGGCTTTTAAATTCTCTTCGGAACGGCCTACAGATGCAACTTCAGGCCAAGTGTAAACAACTCCTGGGATTAGGTTGTAGTCTATGTGTGGATTTTCACCGTTAATAGTTTCTGCTACAAAGACACCCTCCTCTTCGGCCTTGTGAGCAAGCATTGCGCCTTTAATAACGTCTCCAATAGCATAGATGTGGGGTTGAGATGTGCGAAGATTTCCATCTACTGGAATCATTCCGCGCTCGTCAGTATAGATACCGACGGCTTCGAGGTTGAGACCATCAGTAAACGGTTTGCGTCCAACACTGACAAGGCAGTATTCCGCTTTAAAAGTTAGTTCTTCGCCTTTTTTATTATCAGCCTTAACTGTGACGCTCCGCCCTGCGGCTTTAACCTCTTTTACTCCGGCTTTAAGATGAAATTTCATCCCTAGTTTTTTCAAAGATCGAAGTAGATCTTTTCCGAGAGTTCTATCCATATTAGGAATTAACGCATCCATATATTCGATCACAGTAACTTCCGTTCCGAGACGAGCATATACAGACCCCAGCTCTAACCCGATAACACCCCCCCCTATGACAATTAGGGATTTAGGGAGTTTGGCAAGAGAAAGAGCTTCAGTAGAAGTGATGACACGCTTTTTATCAATTTCGATAAATGGTAGGGAGCTAGGCTTAGAGCCAGTAGCAATAATCACGTTTTTCGCACCGAGATGGTACGTATCACCTTTCGAAGGTGTTACAGAAACGGAGTGAGAATCTACGAAGGCTCCAAGGCCGTGATGAACGTCGATATTGTTCTTTTTCATTAGGAAGTCAATGCCGGCAGTAGTAGCACCTACAACTTCATTCTTACGACTTACCATTTGTGGGAAATCGAGAGATAATGAACCTACTCCGATGCCATGAGCAGCGAATTGTTCTTTTGCAAGGTGATAATGTTCAGAACTGTCGAGTAGAGCTTTCGAAGGTATACAACCTACGTTGAGGCAGGTTCCACCTAAGGTTGAGAACTTCTCGATAATAGCAGTTTTATTGCCAAGTTGGGCAGAACGGATAGCTGCTACGTAGCCTCCAGGACCACTTCCGATAACGATTGCGTCGTACGATTCCATAACAGTTGCAAAATTAGATGCAATTAGGTGCCAAAGGTAGCCAACTCTTGCCCGCTCTGTCGTTTCTTTGTCGGGCATATGTGGTCAAAAATAGCTTCAATTATATTGCGCTACCGTTTTGCGGTGCTTATCTCTCTTGGTGGTATGACCGTTTTTATGGCGACTTACATCCCGAAACTTAGACTTGTCTATGAGTTCGGAGGGTTGTTACCAGAGGATGATTCCACATACATCGACCACATTAAGTTTCTAGAGCATTTTGGGGCAGATGGAAATTTACTCGTTCTCGGAATTGATGACACTAAGATTTTTGATGCAGAAGGCTTCCAGGATTGGTATGATCTTGCTGAAGACATACGTGATGTGAGAGTTGTAGTTGACGGAGTAGAGACTCAAATTATCGACTCAGTTTTCAGTGTTAATCAAACTTTTACAGTTGAGAAGGATACTTCTGATGCGACTTTTAGAGTCGTTCCTTTGGCGCCTGATTTAACCAGAGGTGGTCCCGCTTTAAGCCAAGAAAGGGTAGATGAAATATACTCTCAAGTGAGGAACTTGCCATTCTATGATGGAGTACTTTTCTCTAAAAAGTCAGATGCGACACTGATGATGGTCTTTATCGACCCAGTACTTTTCAACTCTGAAGATAGAGGGACTGTAGTTGAGGATATTACAGCTCTTGCAGATAAATGGAGCGAGGAAACAGGGATGAAAGTCTACATTAGTGGACTTCCCTTTGTTAGAATCCAAATGACGAGAAAAGTCAAAGGCGAGATAGGTTGGTTTATTGCTGCAGCGCTTTTAGTAACGTTTTTGCTCTTACTTATTTTCTTTAGGAACTTTATTACGGCGCTGGTTTGTTTGAGTGTAGTGTCGATAGGTGTTGTTTGGTCTACTGCATCGATAGCATTATTCAACTTCCCCATCACACTTCTTATGTCTCTTATCCCTCCTTTAATTATCGTTATTGGAGTGCCGAATTGTATATATCTGGTGAATAAATATCATGCGGAATTCAAGAAGCATGGGAATAAGGCGATGGCTTTACAAAGGATGATTACAAAGGTGGGGAATGCGACACTACTTACGAACATCACGACTGCATTGGGTTTTGCGACTTTTATGTTCACTGAGAGCAGCATATTGAAGGAATTCGGAACTATCGCGGCACTTAATATTTTAGCGGTTTTCGTGATTTCCATAACTCTAATCCCAACTCTTCTTACTCTTATACCTTCTCCAGCTGAACGCCAAACTTCCCATCTAGATCGCAAATGGGTTTTCAAAGTCGTACAGATATTTATACATCTCGTTCAAGACAGAAGACGACTTGTGTATCTCTTAACTGTTACCGTTTTAGGACTTTCCATTGCTGGGATGGTGCAGATGAAGACGACGGGAAATATCGTTGATGACCTCCCAGACAATGGTAGAGTCCAGACTGATTTGGCTTGGATTGAGGAGAATTTTAATGGGGTAATGCCCTTTGAAATGCTTATTGATTCTGGGGAAGAGGGAGAAGCATTGTCACTTGAGAACCTTAAGAAGATAGAACGTATGCAGAACTTGCTTGCGGAATATCCTGAGTTTAGCAGAAGTATGTCTGCTGTAGATGCTACTAAATTTGCTATGCAGGCTTTAAATAATGGCAAGCGAGCGGGTTACCGCCTTCCGATTTCTAGCAGAGAGAAGATGACGCTACGCTCATATACTCGTAGAACGGAGAAGAAAGCTCAAGAAATCGAGAACGCCTCTAGTGTTTTAAGGAATTTCCTCGATTCATCTAAAACTATTACCCGTATTTCTGCTCAAATTGCCGATATCGGCACACTTGAAATGGATGCCTTAATGGAAGATTTACGTCCTCGTATGGACTCGATATTCCCCAAAGCTAAGTTCGACTTGACTTTGACCGGTACGAGTATTGTATTACTTGAGGGGACTCACTATCTCATAAAAAACCTAGCAATCAGTATTTCCCTCGCTATCATTCTTATAGCCCTTTTAATGGCGCTTCTATTTACCTCGGTCCGAATGGTGTTTATTGCTCTGCTTCCTAATATCATGCCCCTGCTATTTACTGCCGGAGTAATGGGTTGGACGGGCATTCCGATAAAGCCATCTACCATTCTAGTGTTCTCTATCGCCTTCGGAATTTCGGTTGATGATACCATTCACTTCCTTGCCAAATACAGGCAAGAACTAACTCGCTTAGACTGGAATATCAAGAGAGCGGTAATCCTCGCAGTTGAAGAAACAGGAGTTAGCATGATGTATACTTCTATAGTTCTCTTTTGTGGGTTTATGATGTTCTCAATGTCTGAATTCGATGGTACTCGCTCGCTAGGAATCCTTGTAAGTGTAACTCTTTTTGTAGCTATGTTCGCTAACCTCATCCTCCTCCCGTCCTTATTACTTAGTTTCGAGAAGTTCGTTACCACGAAATCCTTCCAAGAGCCTATGATGGAGTTAATAGACGAGGAGAATGATATTGAACTTGAGGAATTAAAGGTACAATTAGGGCTCACTCCAGGTAAAGGTGAGGAGTCGCATGAAGATTTAGTAAAACGCCGTAAATTAGACTCATGAAAGGTATAATTTTAGCAGGAGGAAGCGGCACCCGACTTTGGCCACTTACGAAAGCAGTGAGTAAACAGCTCATGCCTGTCTTCGATAAACCTATGATTTACTACCCTATTTCGACGCTTATGTTAGCCGGGATAAGAGAAATTTTAATAATTACGACCCCTGAAGATTCAGATGCTTTTAAAAAGCTTTTGGGTGATGGGCGTCAGCTAGGATGCACTTTCGAGTACGCTGTGCAGGAAGTTCCTAACGGTCTCGCTCAAGCATTTGTGATAGGCGATGAATTTATAGGGGATAGCAATGTAGCGCTAGTTTTAGGAGACAATATCTTCCATGGAAATCATTTTGGACGCCAAATGCGCTCCAATATTTCCACAGACGGCGCTCTCATATACGCTTACTATGTTCGTGACCCCGAGAGGTACGGAGTGATAGACTTCGATGAGGAAGGCAATGCTATAAGCTTGGAGGAGAAACCCACTAATCCTAAATCTAATTTCGCTATTCCAGGCCTATATTTCTACGATAATAACGTTGTAGAGATTGCAAAAAAGCTCAAGCCAAGCGCTCGTGGAGAGTATGAGATTACAGATATAAACAAAGCATATTTAGAACAAGGTAAACTCAAGGTCAGTAAGCTAAATAGGAATATGGCCTGGTTAGATACAGGAACACACGAAAGTCTTCACGCAGCCTCGCAATACGTCCAGGTAGTAGAACAAAGACAAGGTCTTAAAATCGGCTGCATCGAAGAAGTTGCATGGAGAATGGGCTACATAAGCGATTCTGAATTGAAGGAGCTCGCAGACCCACTACGCAAAAGCGGATATGGAGATTACCTGCTTGCTCAAATAGCAAAAAAGTCCAGATAAATGAAGGAGAAATAGGATGTCAACATTAACCCTTTATGAAAAATTTAATGCGGGACTTAACAAGTTTCTATCTGAATTTCCATCCGACGGACTCTACGCACCGATTCACTATCTGTTAAATATTCACGGTAAACGAATTAGACCACTTTTAGCTCTTTCTGTTTGTGAAGCCGAGGGCTCTTCGATTGAAAAAGCTATGCCAGCAGCGATCGCAGTGGAGTTGTTTCACAACTTCACTCTTATGCACGACGATATAATGGATAAAGCTCCCCTTAGGAGAGGGCAATTGACGGTGCACAAAGTTTATGGTGAAGACGCGGCTATTTTGAGCGGTGACGCGATGTTTGCTCTGGCAAGTATTTCACTGGAAGACGTTAACGAAAGTGATCTTCTCGAAATATTAAAGATCTACAATAGAACATCTCGTGAAGTTTGCGAAGGCCAGCAATTGGATATGGAGTACGAGAAATTGAACGATGTAACGATAGAACAATATCTTGAGATGATTCGTCTAAAAACCTCAGTTTTATTGGCTTGTTCATGCGCGATGGGGGCTATTTCTGCGGGTGCTTCTAAGGACAGGGTTGAGCTTTGGTATAAGTTTGGAGAACAAACAGGCCTTGCATTCCAAATCCAAGACGATCTTCTAGACACTTTCGGCAATTCAGAAATCACGGGAAAAAAGGTTGGGGGAGATATTCTTTCGGAAAAGAAGACTTTTATTTGGATTTATACAAAAGCGCAGGGGATGATGCCTGAAAATTTTTCAAGTTGTTTAGAAAGTACAGAGAAAGTATCACTCTTAAAATCGGCCATGATAGAATCAGGGGCTGACATTGCGGCTCGTAAGAAAATGATGGTATATACAGAAAATGCGCATACCGCACTATCTCAGCTCGACCTTAGTTCTGACCACCTTAAAACGTTCGAGAATCTACTTAGTTCCGTTACAGAACGCTCCTCATAAATCCCGGAATTTTTCTAAAAGATTAAACTCATGACATTCAACACAATAGAGTAAATTTGTTAGTTAGATATATATTTATCTATTAATATTTAGTGAGATTAGCCTACCCTCAATTGTTTAAGCAGTTGTAACTTCGCACTGGCATTTATAACTAATTCATTAGCGTGGATCCATTATCGTTTTTAAACAACGTTGACCCTAAGCAATTGGACGTATTGTACGCCCAATATCTCAACAACCCAGATTCTGTTGACCGCTCTTGGCGACTTTTTTTTGCTGGCTTCGATTTATCTAATTCTCATTTTCGTGATGATGCAGCCTCCCCTCAAACTCTCAAGGAATTTAAGGCTCTCGACCTAATCCACGGATATAGAACCCGTGGACACCTGTTTACTTTAACTAATCCTGTTCGCACGCGCCGCAGTTATTCTCCTGACCTATCTCTGGAAAATTACGGATTAGACAATTCCGATCTAGATATAGTTTTCCAGGCGGGAAATGAAATAGGTTTGGGACCAATTTCGCTTAAAGAAATGGTTGCTCATCTAGAAGAAACATACTGTAATAGTATCAGCACGGAGTATATGTATATCCGCGAGCCGAAGCGGGTGCAGTGGATACGTAAAAATATTGAACTAGATAAACGCAAGAAATTTGATGCGACCGAACGCTTACAGATCCTAAAAAAGATCAGCCAAGCAACTCTGTTTGAGGAATTTCTTCAGAAGAAGTATATTGGCCAAAAGCGTTTCTCTCTCGAAGGCGGCGAATCCCTTATCCCAGCCCTAGACTCTCTCATCGAGCAAGGAGCCAAGAACGGGGTTAAAGAGGTTGTTATAGGGATGGCTCATAGAGGGCGATTAAGTACTCTTGCTCACATATTAGGAAAATCGTATCGAGATATTTTTAGTGAATTTCAGGGCAAAGATTTTGAGGGTGACGACAACCTAGAAGGCGATGTGAAGTATCACTTAGGTCATTCATTCACTCGAAAAACGGATTCAGATAAGGAAGTATCTATAACTCTAGCTCCTAATCCATCGCACCTCGAATCAGTAGATCCTGTGGTACTTGGTATTTCTCGTGCGAGAATCGACGAGAGAGGTGGTGATGAAAACGCAGTACTTCCCATTTTAGTTCATGGAGACGCTGCTATTGCAGGTCAGGGAGTTGTTTACGAAGTAGTTCAAATGGCTGGGCTCGAAGGATACAAAACAGGCGGTACTATTCACATCGTTGTAAACAACCAAATCGGTTTTACCACGAACTATCTAGACGCACGAACTTCCACGTATTGCACGGATATAGGGAAGGTTACTCAAAGTTTAATTTTCCACGTAAATGCGGATTACCCAGAGGCGGTAGTGCAAGTGATGAGAATAGCGCTTAAGTATAGACAAACCTTCCATAGAGATGTTTTCGTTGATCTATTAGGCTATAGAAAGTATGGACACAACGAGGGAGATGAGCCTAAATTTACTCAACCGAAGCTCTATAAAGCCATAGCCTCACATAGTTCTCCATACGAGATCTATCTTGCTCAGCTCATATCAGATGGCAATTTGACAAAGGAAGAAGGCGCAACTTTAAGGAAGGCTCAAATAGACCTAATGGAAGACGGTCTCAGCATAGCCAAACAAAAGGACACAAATTCAGTTGAGAATTTCTTATCTGACATTTGGAAGGATTATCGCACTGCTACTCACGAAGAATTAACAACTTCACCTGACACGAAGTATCCTGACAAGAAGATTAGGGAGATTGGGGTTTCAATAAGTACACTTCCAAAAGGCAAGATGTTCTTCAGGAAATCAGCAAAGCTCCTCAAGGATAGACGCAAAATGCTCGATTCAGATAAACTAGATTGGGGTATGGCAGAAATTTTAGCTTACGGAACCCTACTAGTTGAAGGCCATCCAGTGAGAATTAGCGGCCAAGATGTAGAGAGAGGGACCTTCTCACATCGGCACGCTGTTCTTAAGACCGATGACAATGAGGAGAAAATTATTCTCCTAAACAATCTAAAGAAAGGTCAGGCTGAATTAAGTATATACAACTCGTTACTTTCCGAGTATGCAGTTGCAGGGTTTGATTTCGGTTACGCGTTTGCTCGTCCTAATGGTCTTACGATTTGGGAAGCTCAATTTGGAGATTTTAACAATGGAGCGCAGGTTATTTGGGATCAGTTTTTAAGTGCGACTGAGGATAAGTGGCGTACTATGAATGGTCTTACTCTACTTTTACCACACGGTTACGAGGGTATGGGATCAGAGCATAGTTCAGGCCGTCTTGAAAGATTCCTCACACTTGGATCTGGCGATAATATTATTATCGCGAACTGCACCACTCCTGCCCAAATGTTTCACATCTTACGTAGACAGGTTGTACGTCCTTTCCGCAAACCGCTAGTGGTATTTACCCCGAAGAGATTACTACGCTACCCGAAAGCGATTTCGACAGTTAGCGATCTCTCTAAGGGTAAGTTCAACGAGGTAATTGACGACCCTCGCATGGGAAAAGCTCCCGCAGCGAAGAAAGTAGATGCGCTTATGCTGTGCTCAGGTAAAATCTATTATGATGTACTCGAGAAATTTGAGATGCTGGACTCTAAAATCACGGAAAACATCGCTTTAGTGCGTATAGAACAACTCCACCCATTCCCAAAAAGCGCTATAGATAAGATTGTAAAGAGATATGGAAGGAAAACAAAAGTGGTTTGGCTTCAAGAAGAACCCAGAAATATGGGCGCTTGGCCGTTTATATCTATTCATTATGAAGGAGAATTAGAAAAGGCCATTACCCGACCTGCCAGCGGAACGACTGCTTCGGGATCACCTCTTATCTACAAACGTAGACACGACGCCATAATAGATGCCGTTCTTGAATACGCTCACTAAAAATATTGAATCATGCCAATACTTGAAATGAAAGTCCCTAGTCCAGGAGAGAGCATATCTGAAGTAGAAATTTCTGCTTGGCTTGTAAGTGATGGAGATTACGTCGAAAAGGATCAAGCCATTGCTGAAGTAGATTCGGATAAGGCAACTCTAGAGCTGCCGGCTGAAATGGCGGGAATTATTTCTCTTAAAGTAGAAGAAGGAGATGTTGTTCCTGTTGGAAACGTTTGCTGCCTAATAGATACTGATGCAGAAAGACCAGCGGGGTCAACTCCTCCAGTTGTAGCAACTCCAGTTCCAGTCGTGACTCCTGCTCCTACTCCAGAACCTGTAAAATCGAAACCCCAAACTTCTACAGGAAGCTTCGCTGAAGGTCATACGTCTCCAGCAGCACGTAAAATGATGGCAGATAAGGGAATTTCAACTGGATCACTTTCGGGATCAGGAAGAGACGGACGAATTCTTAAACAGGATGTCTTATCAGCACTTGCCGCTGGGTTTGACCCCAATTCAGCTTTAGCAAAAGCTGGATGGACGGGTTCTCGTGAAACACGTACAGAACGCATGTCTATGCTACGTAGAAAAGTAGCTGAAAGACTTGTAGGTGTGAAGAACGATACTGCCATGCTTACTACTTTCAACGAGGTAGACATGAAGCCCATAATGGATCTTAGAAAGAAGTACAAGAATAAGTTTAAGGAAGAAAAAGGAGTGGGGTTAGGCTTCATGGGTTTCTTTACAAAGGCCGTTACCATAGCTCTGGCTAAATTTCCAGGTGTTAACGCTATGATAGACGGAAAGGACGCAATTTTCCATGAATACGCAGATATATGTATTGCAGTGAGCTCTCCCAAAGGACTCATGGTTCCAGTGATTCGCAATGCAGAAGTAATGTCTTTAGCAGAAATAGAAGGAGAGATCAAACGACTTGCTATCCGCGCCAGGGATGGACAGCTTACAGTAGATGAGATGCAAGGTGGAACATTCACCATCACGAATGGCGGAGTTTTCGGGTCGATGCTTTCTACCCCTATTATCAACCCTCCTCAAAGCGCAATCCTTGGAATGCACAATATTGTTGAGCGACCGGTCGCTGTTGATGGGAAAGTTGAAATACGCCCTATAATGTATGTGGCACTCAGCTATGACCACAGAATAGTCGACGGAAAGGAAAGCGTAAGTTTTCTATACTTAGTGAAGGAACTCCTCGAAAAGCCTGAGCTTATGCTCTTCAGCGGCAAAGAGCCTAATGAAGTTCTTTTGGGGCTATAAATTTCAACTATTAATACCTAGCTAGAGAGGAATCAATCTCCTCCTGCCATCTTAAGATTCCCCCTGTTAAATTTACAAGGTTAGTGTAGCCATGAGCGTCTTCGAGTTTGCGTATAGCACTTGCACTTCTTGCGCCGGATCTACATTGAACTACGACTGGAAAATCCTTAGGAATTCTGTCGGTGCTTTCAAGTACAGTTGAAAGTGGAATTAACTCACCTCCGATTTCAGCGATACCGTATTCGTATGGTTCGCGAACATCGATAAGGAGGTGATTAACACCTTCTTTCCGCCATTTATCTAAGATACTTACGCTAATCTCTGCAATCTCTCGGGGCTGCTCAGACTTTCTGTCTATCCCACAGAACTGCTCGTAATTGATAAGCTCAGTTTGGGTAGGATTTTCACCATTAAGTGGGTTATTTTTATTCTTCCGTACTTTTAAGATTCGTGTTGTGAATCCAGTTGCGTCGAATAGAAAGAGTCTTCCACTTAGGGTGTCGCCTATACCTGAAATTACTTTGAGAACTTCAAGAGCTTGCAGAGATCCTAAGATCCCAGGAAGCACTCCTATAACTCCCCCTTCAGCACAACTAGGGACTAAGCCAGGAGGTGGGGGAGAAGGGAATAAGTCTCTGTAATTAGGGCCTCGCGTTCCATCATGTAGGAGCTGATTAAAGACGGAAGCTTGGCCTTCAAACCTGAATATACTTGCGTAAACATTTACCTTATCCTCAAGTACACAGGCGTCGTTAACTAAATAACGTGTAGGGAAGTTATCGGTTCCGTCTGCGACTACATCGTACTGCTTAACGAGCTCCCGTGCATTATCTACAGTGAACATAGTATCGTGGACCTCGATTGAAATATGTGGATTTAAAGACTTTAGGCGCTTACTTGCGGCCAAGACTTTTGACACACCAACATCTTGAATTCCAAAGAGTACTTGCCTTTGCAAGTTAGAAACATCGACGGTGTCAAAATCTACAATTCCGATACGTCCAACACCTGCTGCAGCTAAGTATAAAAGGAGTGGACTTCCAAGCCCACCTGAGCCTATGACAAGAACGCTGGAAGCTTTCAGCTTTTTTTGGCCTTCAATGTTAAATTCTGGAATAATCAGGTGTCGACTATATCTCTCTAACTCTTCTTTTGAAAGTGTAATTTTGCGAAGCGACATATGTAATTTATTTAGACCCTCCTGCGATTGCGGGGATGATAATAACCTCGTCTTGATCGTCAATCTTAGTGTTGCCGCCTTTTAGTTCGTTGATGTCTTCATCTCCTACATAAATGCGAATGAAACTCCTAAGCTCTCCAGAATCATCAAAAAGATGCTTTTTTATTCCTTCGTTTGCAGAAGATAGAGCATTTAAAAGCTCGTTTACGTTTGAGGCAGATGCCTCAAAAACTGCATGTCCGTTTGTGAATTTTCTTAGTGGTGTGGGAATTATTAAAGTTGCCATATTTCTATTATTTAGTGTTTTTGATGCTGTTTTTAGTGATTTTTCGGCTTTTTTCGGCCATTTTTTACACTTTTAGTTGATTTTTATTTATTACTTCTTCCTCAAATATTCTCGATTCGTTTAATTGCCAAGACCTCACGTGATTGACACCTGAAGATTCCACGCTCAAGATAATGTAACTAAACCAAGGCATAGCTACTTCAAGATCATGCTTGCTTGGAACAGCGGGATGTAAGGGATGGCTGTGATAGATACCTAAGAGAGTCAATCCTTCCTGTGTGGCAAACCTCTCAGCTCCGATGTAGTCTTTTCCGGATATTTCGAATCTGCGTCTTTGGTCACCCTCTTTAACATTTATAATACGCTTTGCAAGAGTCACCCACCTAACATCATCCCTCTCCTCGCCGTAAAAGAATCCGCAGCACTCGTTAGGAAAAGCATCCTCTCCGTGTGCTTTCATCTCAACCATAGATTCCTCATTCACATCGAGGGGTAAAAATTGATTACTCATTTTAAGACTGAATTTATCACTTCGCTGTATTTAGTTGCGTCATCTGCAAGAATCGTAACGACAACTCCTTCTTCAATTTCCTCGGCTAGTTTAACCGCTCCAGCGAGATTTGCAGCACCTGAAGGGCTTAAGATAAGTCCCTCTTCTCGAGCTGCTCTTCGCATCATTTCGTAGCTTTCCTCGGTGCTTACGAATCTCATTTCATCAGGTATACCAGCATCGTATATTTCTGGTACTCGTGCTGTTTCAAGGTGTTTCCATCCCTCCAATCCGTGTAGTGCTGTTTCCGGTTGAAGTGCCACAAGTCTCACATCTGGATTATATTCTTTAAGTCTCCGGCCCGTTCCCATAAATGTCCCAGTTGTGCCAAGTCCAGCTATGAAGTGTGTTATTCTACCCGCGGTTTCATGCCAAACCTCAGCTCCCGTTCCATAATAATGAGCTTTCCAATTGGCTTCATTCCCATATTGGTCTACGTAGCAAAATTTTTCAGGCGATTTCATGACTAATTCACGCGCTTCTGACTGGGCTCCATCAGTCCCTTCTAATGGACTGGTTAATCGGAGATCCACTCCAAGAGCTCTAAGTATATGCTTCCTCTCCTTTGAAGCATTCTCGGGGAGAAAAAGAGTCACAGGTATTCCTGCAGCGGCAGAAAAAATAGCGTATGCTATTCCTGTATTTCCAGAAGTTGCGTCCAGGAGGCGCCTTCCTTGTAAAGCTCCAGAAACGACAGCGTCATGTATGATATTAAAAGCAGGTCTTGCCTTTACACTTCCACCGAACTGTTGCCATTCAAGCTTTACGTGAATTTCTACCCCTGGTTTTGGAGATAGGTTTACCAATTTATGCATAGGGCTATTGCCGACATGCCACCTTAATTCCTCAAGGGCTTTTAGTCTGGGATTAATTGTTGGAACTGTCATATTATTTTGCATAAAAAAAAGCCCCTGATATTATCAGAGGCTTTAAAAGATTACGATTCTATTTTATATCTATCACGTATTCATATTAGGCTGCCTCCTTTCAGTGGACAACAACAACAACATGTATTTAGTGTGAATAGCATTATAACAAATATGGTTAAAAAATTACGAAAACCCAAACGAATTGCTATAAAATGTCGATGAAACATAAAATACAACCCATTAATCGATTACCTCAGGACGCTTAATCTCTCCCCATCTAGCCTGATTAAAACTGTGATTAGAAAAGTAAAACCTATAAGTGAGGAGCCCCCATAGCTGAAAAACGGAAGTGGTATTCCTATTACAGGAGCTAATCCAAGCACCATCCCAACATTTACTAAAAGGTGCATAAACAGAATACTAGCTACTCCATATGCGTATATGCGAGTAAACTTGGACCGTTGGCGTTCTGCAATAATTAATATTCTAAGTATTAAAAAAGTAAATAAAAAAATCACAAAGGCACTTCCTAAAAACCCCCATTCTTCCCCAACGGTACAGAAGATGAAGTCTGTTTCTTGCTCCGGAACAAAACTGTAAGCAGTCATAGGTCCATGCATCCAACCCTTACCTGTAAGCCCTCCACTTCCTATAGCTGCTTTAGCATGACGTATATTATAATCCGCATCGGGATTGTTCACATCTATTCCGAAAAGAACATGTATGCGCTCCTTCTGGTGTGGCTTAAGCATCTTTTCCATTCCGGTATGAAGACCGACAGACATAATAAGGCCAGCAAATAGACTGATTATACTCCAAACAGCGACCTTCTTCCTTCTTCGAGGCATTGATAGTTCCTTTAATAAGTAAATGACTAACGCCCCTACAACTAACCATATAATCCAAAACAGACCTATTCCTGAGCCAACACCAAAATAAGGATAGTGAAATGAAGTGACACCAATAAGAATAGTTGCAATAGAGAGTAACAGACCAGCAAACCCAATAATTAAGACATTTCCACTCAAACCTTCTCGATAAAGAACGAAGATAAACCCAGCAAAAACGAGTACAGTTCCAGCATCTGGTTGTAGCAGAATAAGTCCAGCTGGTATACCAATTAGCAATAATGAAATGAGGCGGACTTTTATACTTCGCCATTTAGTGGCGTCTCTAGAAAGATACCAAGCGAGTATTAGAGCAGTTGTAGGTTTAGCAAATTCACTGGGTTGTAAGCTGAATCCTCCCAAGTCGAACCAGGACCGAGCTCCCCCAATTTTCTTTCCTATAGTTAATACTGCGATTAGTAATAAAAGGGTAAGGATATATTGGATGATAGATGTTCGAATAAAGAACTCACTCTCAATATTTATTATAAAAAACCCCAACACGAAACAGATACTAATCCACATAAGCTGCTTCCCGCCCTTTCCGCTCCAATCTAACCAATCTAGAAGCTCAATATTCGAAGTTGCACTTAGGATATTTATCCACCCAAAGAACATAAGCACCACCACAAGAGATACAGTTATCCAATCAATGTGGCGTCTTATAGATGATTCTCGACGGATCATGGTTGGAATTCGATTATTCGATTTTCTCTGGCTGTGTATTTTACAGAATCGGTTAAATATTTTTCAATGAGCAACCCTGCAATCGGAGCAGCCCAAGATCCACCTGCTCCAGCATACTCAACATATACACTAAGCGCAATTTGAGGATTTTCCCTCGGCGCAAAAGCCATAAAGACACTGTGATCCTCAAAATCACCATTCTGTACTGTTCCAGTTTTCCCACAAATTGTAATGCCATCCACTTTTGCCCTTTTACCCGTTCCGTGCACATCTTCTATCACATTTTGCATAGCGTCAATAACTGCTTCAAAGTATTTCACGTCTACACTCATTTCATGCATAGAATCTAATCCCCAAGGCTTCCCCCGACCTCCAATATCTCTTATGGGATGAGGTTCTCTAAAATACCCGCGATTAGCAATAATAGCTGCGAGATTAGCCATTTGCAAAGGCGTTGTAAGCAGCTCCCCCTCTCCAATAGAGATTGAAAATATAGTACTAAATCCCCAGTGATTTTTCCCATAAATATTATCATAATAAGGGGAATTAGGGATTGCTCCTGCTCTTGTTCCAGGGATATGCCCCCCAAGTTTAGTCCCAAACCCAAATTCTTTTATCCTCTTATTCCAGGTTTCTAATCCCATTGATGCATCAACTAAAGGGTTTTCATCTCGACCTCTTTGCACAACCCTTCTCATTACTTCATAGAAATAAGGATTGCAAGAGTGAGTAATCGCCTCAGTGAAATCATCAGCTGAGTGTTGACCGTGACATCCAATTATAGATCTATCACAATTTATAATGGTATTTGTAGATATTACCCCCTCATCTAAAGCCACTAAACCTTGAACCATTTTGAAAATGGAACCAGGTCGGTAAGTTCCTCTTAAAGCCCTGTTATACAAGGGTTTCCAGTTGTGCTTTTTAAGGCTATCATATACTAGCCCGCGTCTTTTTCCTGTTAAACTATTCGCATCGTAAAATGGAGAAGACACAAGGGCAAGAACTTCTCCGGTCTCAGGTTCTATCGCTACAACGCTGCCCCTTTTGCCATTTAATAATTTTTCTGCATACTCTTGCAATGCAACATCAATAGTTAAGGTTATGTCTTTGCCTGGGTTAGGCATAGTGTCCAGCTCGTCTAATGTGTTGCGAACATTATTCCTGACATCTACGATATGATATCTTGCTCCAGGCTCGCCTCTCAAGGGCTTTTCATACTTAGCTTCTAAACCGGATTTACCCTTGTAATCGCCAAGGTGATAAAATTTATCGTTTTGTAGATCATCCCTATCAACCTCCCTATATTCTCCAATCAAATGGCCAGCAACACCAGCAAGGTTAGACCTAATAGACTGAGTCTTATACTTAATTTCAGGATACTCCATAAGCTGCTTCGATATTCTCGCAAACTCTATTGCTGATAGTTGCTTTTCAATAACGGAAGGAACATAACGAGAATACGCAGCTGCTTTATCAAGCCTTTTTACGAGTTCTGTAAGTTCCAATTCTAATAGGTTAGCAAGTTTAAAAGTGTCAAGATTCTTAGATTTTCTTGGAGTAAAAAGTAAATCGTAACTCGCGATATTTGCTACTAAGAGTTTTCCATTCCGATCCAAGAACTGGCCCCTCATTGGGTCAAGAGTTTCACGCTCTTCAGTTAATCGTCCAGCATAGTTAGACCAGTCTGAACTAACAAGTTGAATGTGAGCTAATCGAGAAATAAAAATCGTGGAAATGACAATAATAAGCCCTCCGAAAACCAAACTTCTATTTTTCAGATGATGATTAGACATTACCAGTGGTAGGTACTAGTATTATTAGAATTACTCCTAGGTTTAGGCCCAAACAACCCTTGAACTATAGAAAATAGAATAACACACAGTATTGTTGAAGCAACTCCCTTTCCAATTGCGTTTGGCAGTAAAGACAATTTCCACCCTTCGACAGCAAATAAGCTGAACATATAAGTGAAGGATATTAGAGAACTTAGACCTAAAAATCTCCCCCAGCCATCGTGAAGGACACTTATGGAGTGTTCTCGAGTAAACCCCTCTCTGGGAGCAATAAAAGTAGTCAACCAAGGTGTCATAAAGCATGTGAAAACTCCAGCAGCCATATGAAGTCCTCCAGTTAGTAACACCACATCCATGAGGGCGCCTACAACAGCTCCTATAAGGATATAGCTAGTTTTAGAAAGCTCGAAAGGCAGCATAATTAATCCATAAATATGGAAACAAATAATAACCCATCCGTCAGCGAAAACTGCATATCTAAAAATCAACACTTGAAGCAAACAAGTGAGAATCAAAATTCCTATTGATCGAATCAAGGAATTCATAGTGATGACTTTGATAGTAACGAATCTATTTCATGAGTGCCCTCTTTACTCAAAAACTCTACATAGTGAATTCTCTTATAGTTGGCTGAGAGTTTTATTGTCACAGATTGAAACTCATCGGCTTCTGTTACAATTAACTGCTCAACTTTACCTACCAGTATTCCACTTGGGAATGTTCCTTGGAATCCGGATGTGATAACGGAGTCGCCAGGTAGAATGTGTTCTGAAAGAGGAATATCTGTTAGAGTAGCATACTCTACACTCTCTCCAGACCAGTTTAAAATACCAACAGCGCCATCATAACCAAGTCTAACGCTCCAATTGGTAGAAAGGTGAATAATAGGAAGAACCAAAGAGTGATTTACAGAGACCTCTGTGATAAGACCTGCTACAACACCATTTTCTAACATACCCATTCCAGGTTGTAAACCAGCTAATGAACCTTTATTAGCAACTAAGATGTTGTTTTTAAAAGATGTCGAGTATCGGATAATCTCTGCTGGAGTACTTTCCCAGGAATTTTCGGAATTAAATAGCCTGCTTGACATAGATAAACTCCTGTAGCTCATGTTTTCTGTCCTTAATCGAGCGTTTTCAATTAATAAACTTGAGTTGTTTGTTTTAAAGTCCTTATAATCTATTAATCTTCCCACAGCATCGGTCCAACTTGTAGATATTTCCATGCCGATTTTCGCTAAAGTTCCTCGAGGACGGGCATGAGTAGAAGCAACCCAACTTAAAGCGATAATTTCAAGTAGCACAAAGAGCACCAAACGGTGATTGCGAATAATAAGCTGTATTAACGTGCGCACTTGAGATTCATTGCTTTCCTTCCTTTCTTTCTTTACTTTCTAATGAGTTACGATCGCATAAGGAATGGAAACCTGTCTATGTTTTTCAGAGCTATTGCGGTTCCTTTTGCAACAGCGTGAAGTGGATCTTCTGATATGTGTACGGGGAGTTTAGTTCTCTGAGAAATTCGTTTATCTAATCCTCGTAGTAGAGCACCTCCACCTGCTAAGTAAATCCCCGTTTTAAAGATGTCGGCTGAGAGCTCGGGCGGGGTTTGGTTTAAAGCTGCGTGAATAGCTTCTTCGATTTTACTAATACTCTTGTCTATAGCACCTGCAATCTCAGCATATGTTACAACCACCTCTTTAGGATGACCACTCAATAAATCGCGACCAAGAACGGGATAATCATCAG
>Ga0206679_10000521_pt1 | contig 31869 bp, 30 predicted proteins | sample M110012015metaG_FD_155464 | JGI IMG/M metagenome (GOLD analysis project Ga0206679, IMG submission 155464) | Ammonia-oxidizing marine archaeal communities from Monterey Bay, California, United States - M1 100m 12015 | ecosystem: Environmental > Aquatic > Marine > Intertidal zone | place: USA... | reverse complement strand
CAATTGAGCAATATCGATAGCATAAAGTTGGCCAAACTTTGCGCCGGAAAAATCGTCCAATGATCCGATAACAGCCCAGAGTTGGACGAAAAACCGACGAGTTTTACTGGATGTAATCTCGTTGAAATTGAAATTCAGCACTGCTTTGAAACGTTCAGTCGGAGAAGTCCCAACTGTACGGAGATGATCATCGTAGGCTTGTTGATAGATCTTCTCGACCTCAACGAATAAGGCTTCGATAAGATCTCCGCGGGTTTTGTAGTAGTACTGGACGTTGGCCAGACTAATTTCAGCCCGTTCCGCTACATTTCGCATCGTAAACCTGGAGACATCCTCCTGTTCTAGTACTTCCTTGGCGGCGACCATGATCTTGGCGGCTGTTACTTTACCAGCCCGCCGGGTGGCCGTACCTTGGCGTACACCTGTAGTTTTTCCAGTAATTGTTCTGCTGGTGGTATTTTTCATTCTGACTCTTGGGTTTCCATGCGATTAAAAGAAATATATGACAATTTCTTAGATTTGTCACTTGACATAATTAGGATCAAGTGACTAAATGTAGGTCAAATGACTTAATATAGGTCATATGACTCAATTTTAAAGAGATAGGTGAGAGAGATGTGCCAGCCAAAAGATGACTCGGACCAAAATCAAAAGAATAACGGTGAATCTCCTTGCGCCAGTATCGACTCACCTAGACGAAAATTTCTAAAGACGGCCGGTATAGGTGCAGCCGCGGCAACTGTTTCGCCGACACTGCTAGCCGCATCGTCAAAAGCCGCAATAACCGTCACCGATAACCGCTACGACGTAATAGTGATCGGTGGTGGATTCGCGGGTGTCACTGCGGCACGGGATATCAGCATGCGAGGTCATCGCGCGCTGATTCTCGAAGCGCGACCGCGGCTTGGTGGGCGTTGCTTTACCAGTCGGTTTGCAGGTCACGACATTGACCTCGGAGGAACCTGGTTCGGCAACTCCCAGCCTTTCATCTGGGCTGAGAAAATGCGTTATGGATTGGAGCTAGCTGAGAGTGCAGCAGCAAATCCAGAGCAGACTGTCTGGATGAACGGCGACAATCGTGTTGTTGGTGATGGTTCAACTTATGCGCAAATCTATGGCTCGGCGGCTGAAGCTTTCTATGCACCGACCCGAGAATACCTGCCAAGAGCCTTTGATCCTCTGTTCAGGAAAGATTTTGGTGATCTCGACGAGACAACTGCAGCACAAGCCATTGATCGACTCGATTTGACTCAGGTGCAAAAAGACCTGTTACACAGTTTCGCGGGAATTAATGGCCACTCCTTCTCTGACAAGAGCAGCTATCTCGATCAGCTTCGCTGGTATGCACTCGGTGATTACGACCTCTGGAACATGTGGGATAACCTGTCCCGCTATCGCTTTGCTGGCGGCACAAAATCACTGATTAAAAAAATGCACGCTGACGGGGACTTCGAAACACGATTAGGTACGGCCATAAGCGAGGTTCACCAGGGTGGCGACAAGGTTATAGTCACGACGACTAGGGGTGAGAAGATCGAGGCGCGCTCGGTAGTCGTTGCTGTGCCGCTCAATTGTATTCACGACATCAAATTCAGCCCCTCTATATCAAAAATAAAACTTGATGCCAGCCGAAGAGGGCACACAGGTTCAGGCACAAAGGTTTATGCACAGGTAGAAGGGAAGAATCCGGTGTTTATAGGGCATGGGAAGGAATCAATGCCGCTCTGTTTTGCGTGGACTGAATACAATGATGCCCGCAGTCAGGTGGTCTGTGGGTTTGGCTTGAGTCCCAGTCTGCTCGATGTGAATGATGATGATGAAATTCAGGCTGCTTTTAACCAGTATATGCCTGGGTTACGCATGAGCGAATCTGTTAGCTACGACTGGAACCATGATCCCTATTCAAAAGGTACCTGGTGCATGTACCCACCGGGCATGTTGACCAGCAGTCTGGCGGAACTTCAACGCCCGGAAGGCAACATCTTTTTTGCAGGTGCAGATATCGCCAATGGCTGGCGTGGATTTATAGACGGAGCCATCGAAAGCGGTGCCAGAACGGCAACGCAAATTGATGAGCATCTTTCAGTGGGAGCGTCTGCATGAGGTTTATCAGACTCATTCCGCTAGTGACGCTGTTCGTGTCCGGCTGTGTGATTGCCCGTTCACAACCGGTCACGTTGGTCGGTGGTTTTGTCGCAGTTGGTCATCCCGCGATTGCAACAGGGCCAGAAGGTCAGACATTTACCTACGGTGTCCGCGGCGGCACGATTCTGGAGATGCAATCCGGCCAGAAAATTAAGCTATCGATCGACTGTACCGGCATCGATTCCGTTGGCAAAGGTCAGGAGACAGACGGACACGGCCATTGTGTCTGGCGTGACGGCGATGACGATCAGTTGTTTGTCTCACTCAAAACCATCGCGTCGGGAAACCGCTATTCAATTACCGGTGGTACTGGCAAATGGCGAGCAACAACGGGATCAATCGATACCACGTTTACCTATTTACCTGCACCGGCACCCGAACTTTTTCTTGGTGTGGAGGAAGGCTCGGGTCATCTGGAACCTAGGGCCTCAGATAAATGAAGATCTGCTATTTGTTGATACTCACTTTTTTCAGTCACATGGCCCTGTCTGACGCCAGTTGTGATGCAGAAAGGGGTAAGAAGTTATTTGGGAAATGTGCCGTCTGCCACAGCCTGGATCCTTCTGCACCACAGGGTGCCGGGCCCAATCTTCATGCAATTATGGGTAAAAGTGTCGCTAGTGGATCAGATTTTCCATTTTCTCAGGCATTGGAGGTAAAGGGAGGCATCTGGACTGGCGAGTCCCTTGATGTGTTTCTGAAAAACCCGATGAAGAACGTTCCGGGGACGGTGATGGCTTTCGCCGGATTCAAAAAAGAAGAAGACCGTAAACAGATCATTTGCCATTTGCGCTCAGCATCTGGTTAATAACTAAGCAAAAAGGAGAACAAAGTGAATCATCGAATAAACCTGTTTTTTGTTGCGGGGTTAGCGATGTTGTTTAACGTTGCTAACGCCGCTGTACTTGAAGAGGTAATCGTGACCGCACAAAAGCGTGAGCAGAGTTCGCAGGACGTCGGTATATCAGTGACTGCACTCAGCGGGACACAGACCGAAGCTCTTGGTTTGCACACCACTCAGGAAATCATTCAACAGATTCCTGGTTTGCAGGTTCAGTCGTTCACACCGGGGTTTACTACCTTTAACTTACGCGGTATTTCTCAAAACAATTTCCAGGACAATCTGGAAGCGCCTGTGGCGGTGTATTTGGATGATATCTACTTTGGTAGTATGAACGCCGTCAACATGCAGATGTTCGACATGGCCGCTACCGAAGTATTGCGCGGCCCCCAGGGTACACTTTTTGGCCGCAACGCTACTGGCGGCTTGATTCATTTTCGTACCCGTAAGGCAGACGAAGATGAGTTCAATGGTTATGCCAAAGCCTCCTTTGGCGAACGAAACAATAACGTGGTGGAAGGTGCCGTAGGCGGAGCGCTTAGTGACAGTGTCCGTGGCAGAATCGCTGGCCGTTGGGAACAAGCTGATGGTTATGTAGAAGCAGGGAGTGTTGCTGCAGGTGTGCTCGGCCCCACAGGATTTACCGCCACCGGTAGCGATGCAATCGGCGCTGATGGTTTTGTTTTACGCGGCAATTTGCAAATCGATATTTCGGATAGAACCTCCTTGGATCTTTCTGCAACGCGTACCGAGGATGATGATGTCGCCTCAGGACATTATGTAGTTAGATTTACGGGTGCAGACCCGGACACACTTTTTGGCCTGGAAAATGGACCTGTGATTACCGGAGATGTGCATAGACACGCCTCGGATGTCACTGATACAGGTTTAGATCGCGATAGCACTGTCCTGAGTTTTCATCTTCGTCACGAGTTTGACAGCGGCATGCAGTTGGATTACATCGGAGCCTTTCAGGATGTGTACAAGTTTAATAAGGAAGACGCTGGGGGTGGATTAGTGTTTTTCCCTTATTCCACCGAAGCGGATTACGAACAGCAATCCCATGAGTTTCGTTTGTCAGGGGAAACCGAGAGCTTGCGCTGGCAGTCTGGCCTCTATCTGCTTGATATCGATTATGTTGGTCAGGCACGCACTGGTGGACCGGCTATTATCGGTGATCCTACCGGTGTCGTCATTCAGGATACTGACCTGAGTTCCGAAAACTGGTCAATTTTTAGTGAAGTAGAGTATGATTTATCTGATAGTTTAACCGTAATAGCAGGTGCTCGTTGGTCTCAGGATGATAAGGAAATCAAATTTATTAACACTGCCAGCAATTTCAGCGCGGCTGCAGGACTACCTGATGGTACCGTCTTGTTTGATCTGCAAAGTGCCATTGGCGCAAGTGCAAACCCCGCGCACGCCAAAGTCGATGAGATTGATTACGGTGATGTGGCTACGCGCCTGCAGTTGAACTACCAAGTAGAAGATACCTTGATTTATGCCTCGATTAACCGCGGCATCAAGGGCGGTAACTGGTCACCCTCCTCTGCGGTTACATTGGATGACCTTCGGCATGATGAAGAAGATCTAATGGCCTACGAATTGGGTTACAAAACCACCGTACTGAATGGGACTGGTCGATTGAACGCCTCCATTTTCTATTATGATTATTCCGACTACCAAGCGTTCTCGCTGTATGGGGGTACGCCTCAAGTAACCAATGAGGATGCCAGTGCTTCGGGTGGCGAAGTAGAATTTGCCTATATGCCCAATGACCACTGGGACTTTAATTTCGGTTTGGCCTATATGGACTCGGAAGTTGACTTCATTCCAGGTGTGGTCCCTGGCAGTGGTAACACAGATGTGGAACTCCCGCAGGCTCCAAGTTTGAGTGCAAATCTGCTGGTAAGGTACAACACGGATGTGGCTGGCGGTAATTTGGCTTTGCAGCTAGATGGGAATTGGAACGATGATCACTATATGGAAGGTTCTAATTCAATCGCATCAGTGCAGGAAGCATATACCGTGCTTAACTTCAGGACTTCTTATACGATGGATAACTGGGAAGTATCAGCGTGGGTCAGGAATTTGACCGATGAGGAATATCTTCTGTACAACCTGGATCTGGGTTTTATCGGGTTTGTAGAACAGGTTTATTCAGCGCCTCGACAAGCAGGTCTTACCCTGAGTATGGATTTCTAATGGACTTGGGTTAAGACATGGTCGCAAGTCAGGTTCCGAACCTTGAGCTGGAAAAATTGATCAAAGTTGCTCGTCAGGAACCTGGCAGGGCATTGGAGCAAGAATTCTACTCAGCACGTGAATTTCACACTGCTGATATGCAAGCTGTGTATAGAAAGCAGTGGTTATTGGCAGGACACGTATCCAGTATTCCTGAGAGAGGACAGTATTTCCTTTTTGAAATAGACAAAGAGTCGATCATCATCGTCAGGGAAAACGAAGCCAGCGTAAATGCATTTTACAATGTTTGCCGTCATCGTGGTTCCCGGATCTGTCTTGAAAGGGAAGGTCGGCGCAAACTATTGACCTGCCCGTATCACGCCTGGACTTACAGCCTGGACGGAACGCTAAAAGTCGCGAGGTTAATGCCGGAAGACTTCAAGAAGGAGGAATACGGTCTCCGTGCGTGCCATATAAGACTGTTCGAGGGGCTAATATTCATCAACTTGTCTAATGGTACCCCCCCTGATTTTGATGAAGCCTATCGAAGCATGTTGCCACTTGCCCAGCAGCAGGGATTGGCGACCGCCAAAATTGCCGTCAAGCAGAGTTATCCCACCAGGGCTAACTGGAAACTGGTCGCGGAGAATTTCATGGAGTGTTATCACTGCCAGTCTGCTCACCCGGAATACTGCGCGGTACATCCACAGGATCAGCTTTTGGCCGTTGGTGCTGGACCAGGTTCGGGCTCGGGCGAAGACGCCGCTGCATACCAGCCCATTCTTGATTTGTGGGAAGCGGAGTCTGCAGCCATGGGATACCTGAATGACATGATAGATGCAGGAGTATTGAGTCTGGGCATGCAGCAAGCGGCTCGCTATCCCATCAATTCAGATAAAGGTTTCTTATCCGAAACGATAGACGGCAGACCTGCTTGCAAAAAGTTGATGGGTGATTTCAAGCAGGCAGATGGTGGAGAAACTGCCCTGGCGTTCAACCCATTCAGTTACGTTCTGGCCAGTAATGATTTTGCAGTCATGTTTCGTTGGACTCCTCAAGATGAAATGAATACCGATGTAGAAGTCACCTGGCTGGTACATGAAGATGCCGAGGAGAATGTCGACTATGACCCGCGTAATGTCGCTTACGTATGGGACACGACACTCAAGCAGGATAAGAAAATTACCGAAGATAATCAATCGGGAGTGTGCTCAGAAAGTTATCAACCAGGTCCCTATTCGACACAGGAAGCACGTAACGTTGTCTTTAAGCAGTGGTATTTGGATCAATTAGAATCGTCGCTTTAGTAAATTCATCGCGCTTGGAAGATGCTAAGTGCAGTAAATCGAAGTCGGTACTAAATGAATGGCATCAATACCAGCCTTTTCCATCCCAACAGGTAGTGACATAAATGATTAAACCTCATCGCTTAGTTCCTCTCTATTTGGGTGGAATAATGATGCTGGGGCTTATGGGCACCTATACCATTCCCTTTGTAATTGGGGCGTTCATTGATGGCTTGGGCATGAACGCCCAGTCTGCGGGTGCCTTGGGTACCGTGGAGATTTTCAGTATCGCAGTGTCTGCGCTAACACTATCACGGGTACTGACACCCTCGAATTTGAGAAGGATAAGCGCTGTGGCGATTGTCCTTTGTATTGTAGCTCAAGCCCTCTCATCGGTGACCACCAGTTATCACGGGCTGGTGATACTCCGCTTATTGGCTGGCGTCGCGAGTGGAGCCTTATTGGCTGTTGTGAATATGGTGATCGCAACGTCAAGATCACCGGCATCACTATACGGCTGGGTGTTCGCCATAGCTTCATTAGGATTCGCAATAATGCTCACGTTTCTACCCTACAGTCTTGCGTTTAACGGACAACAAGGACTATTTATAGCTATTACGTTCATCTGTCTGCTTATTTCCCCGCTGACTTGGATGCTACCAAAACCATCTTTTGCAGATACAGGTCAGGCAGAAAGGCAGAGTAGTCAAGACAGTTCGGCTTTCCTTATTGGCCTATTTTTCCTCGCCTTGACGATTGTTTATCTGATGATGGGCGGAGTCTGGTCTTTTAGTGAACGAGTGGCCAATAATTTGCTTATTGAACAAGATGCGATTGGTTTGTTGCTGGGACTGTCGACATTGACAGGTGTCATCGGTGCCATTTCAGCGGGTTTCCTGGCTAAGGCCGAAAGATTAACGACTCCAGTAGCCCTGGGATTTGTGGTAAGCGGAATCTCTGCGGTTGTAATAGCGCAGTCGGGTGATCTCGCCGTTTATTCCATCGGTATTCTTCTCTATGGCTACTGCTATATGTTTACCGTCACTTTTGTGTTGGGTATTGCCGCGGCCCTGGATTCAGCTGGCAGAGTAGCTATAGCCACCAATGCTTACTTAATGATTCCTTATTCACTTGGCCCGGTAGTATTTGGTATCGCCGGCCTGGGTAACATATCAATACTTGGCTGGATATCCCTGGCAGGTTGCGTTCTGGCGGTATTAATTATTTTTCCTGTTAGCAGAAGAGCTGAACGTCACAGCCCATGATGGGTAATTGATCACATAATTCATCACTAAAGATCCAGTAAGTAACGGGCGAGTGACTGGGTTACCTGATTAGGAGGATACTGGTAACGAAGTACTATCCTGTAAAAAGGTAATGCGCACTATTAAGACGCATAGCAAGTTCAGAATGGAGTCCACCCAATACGCATTGCTTCCTACCCTGCTCATTGCCCGACCACTCCCCTTATATAAAGTTGGCCTTTACCGTGAACGGTGAGTGGCTTGCCTTATTTCGTAATTGCAAAACGTGGGTTCGCTGGTGTGGAAGGTAATTCGTGGGCAAAAAATAAAGAAGATGAAATAGATGCACTGATTGAATTAACTTCTTATCGAAATGGTTACTGGGTTCTAAGTATCGGGGTATGGTTTCTATTGATACAACTTTTGTATGTTGGAAGTGGTGGTTGGTATGATATTTTAGAAAATTCGTCCCCTTCCTTTATATCCCATTTGTTACTACTATTTTTTGTTCTGGCAGAAGTGACTAATTTTATTACCCAACTCTACCATTACCGTAAAGGTATTTAAGTTGTCTAAGAGTTTAAGTAACAATATTAGAAGACTGAGATTTGAGGCAGACGAAATGTCGGTAGCGTAACTGCCTACCACCGAAACTCTGGTTAGACCCAATTTCCTCTACGCTAGCGTCTGGCACCATTTAAAACTCCACCACTGATCGAATACTTTTCCCTTCATGCATCAAGTCAAAAGCTTTGTTTATGTCTTCTAACGGCATTTTGTGAGTAATTAAATCGTCGATGTTGATTTTTCCATCCATGTACCAATCGACAATTCTTGGCACGTCTGTGCGACCTCGCGCTCCACCAAAGGCAGTCCCGCGCCAAGACCGACCTGTGACCAGCTGAAAAGGTCGTGTCGAAATCTCTTTGCCGGCACCAGCAACGCCGACAATACAGCTCTCTCCCCAGCCTTTGTGACAGCATTCCAGAGCCTGCCGCATCACATCAACGTTTCCAATACATTCAAAACTGTAATCAACCCCACCACCGGTCATATCAATTATATGATCAACAACGTTTTCTACCTCACTAGGATTGATAAAATCTGTCATTCCAAACTGCTTCGCCAAAGGGATGCGCGAGGGATTAAGGTCAATGCCAATGATACGTGTCGCACCCACCATTTTAGCACCCTGAACCACGTTTAAGCCAATACCGCCCAAGCCGAATACTGCTACCGTGGATCCCGCTTCAACCTTCATAGTGAATGCTACAGCTCCAATACCTGTGGTAACACCACAGCCGATATAACAAATCTTGTCAAAAGGCGCGTCTTCTCTAACTTTCGCCAATGAAATCTCAGGTAAGACTGAATAATTAGAGAAAGTTGAACAGCCCATATAATGCAATATAGGCTTGCCCTCGAAAGAAAAACGACTGGTACCATCGGGCATCACACCCCGTCCCTGAGTGGCTCTGACCGCTTGACACAAATTAGTCTTGGGGTTTAAGCAGAAATCGCATTCTCTGCATTCTGCGGTATACAGTGGAATGACATGATCACCGGGCTTTAGAGTTTTAACCTCTGGACCCACTTCAACCACAATACCTGCGCCTTCGTGACCAAGAATAGCCGGAAATGCTCCCTCGGGATCGTCTCCCGACAAGGTGAATGCATCTGTGTGGCAAACGCCTGTCGCCTTCATTTCGACCAACACCTCACCGGCTCTTGGTCCTTCTAGATCTACTTCAACGATTTCTAATGGTTTTCCAGCTGCAAAAGCAACGGCTGCGCGTGTTTTCATATCCGTACTCCAAAATTGGTCTATTTTTAATGTGTCTCGCTACTAAACACCTTTTATTATGGGTGTACCTTACCTCGTTGACTAAAATATGACAGCCATCGTTCTCACCATAAACTAACGACTACCAAGGCCATCGATCAGTAAAAAGCCCCCCCTTCACATACACGTACAATCGTAAGCACCGAATGATAGAATCAGGTAAACCTTATGATAAAGCTGTTGAGGATGAGAATAAATTGAAGTGTGGCGTAATATTTTTCTTGCCTCAGGGTGAACTAGATGTATTGGCGTCCAGCAAATCCTGTCCCACGTCCTTATCCGATCATCCGATAAGGACGGCGGTAGTTATTATAAGTAGAATTGGCCCAAGCTTATTTAGACGGTTCATTGCCAGTTTTTTTAAAATTTGTAGTCTAATTTTTAGTGATTTTTATAGTCTGTAGCGAAGTATATTCCTCAAGCCCATAAGAACCGAATTCAACTCCAAAGCCTGACTGTTTTACTCCACCGAAGGGTGCATCCGGCTGAATCGCACCGTGGTCATTAACCCACGCCGTACCGCACTCCAACTGCTGTGCCAGCGCGGCCGCTCTAGTTACATTGCTGGACCAAATAGATCCGCCTAAACCACTCTCATTTTGGTTGGCCCGCCCGATAATAGTTGAGACATCCGAGTATTTAATTACCGGGACAACGGGGCCGAACTGCTCTTCGTCGACTAAACGGTGGCCATCTTCTAGATCGGCAATTATAGTCGGGGCAAAGAAAAAACCATCGCCTTCAATAGGGTGCCCACCGGCAATAAAGCGACCACCATTTGCCTTAGCATCCGCCACGAGATCAGTAACAATAGCCAATTGCGCTTTATTCTGTAATGGGCCCAATTCAACCCCATCCCGCATACCATCGCCTATCACGACTGTCTTAGCAAGTCGTGCGAGTTCCTCGCAGAGATCCTCGTAGATCGACTCATGTACATACAGACGCTTTAAGCAAGCGCAAGTTTGACCATTGTTGTGAAAAGCTGCGGCAAATAATTTGGGTGCAACTTCTTTAACATTGACATCATCAAGAACAATGCCAGCATCATTGCCGCCCAATTCAAGTGTCAAACGTTTTAAATTAGCAGACGCAGCCTGCATGATATTTCGACCGGTCTGTGTCGACCCTGTAAAGACAATTTTGTTTACATCCGAATGTTTCGATAGGGCCTCACCAATACTGGCATCTCCGGTGATTACGTTTAAGACTCCCGGCGGTAATATTTCACTAACCATTTCAACAAACCGAATAGTCGCCAACGGCGTGAGTGGCGATGGCTTAATGACCACAGTATTACCCGCTCGCAGCGCAGGCATCACATGCCAGATAGCGATCATCAGTGGCCAGTTCCAGGGCGTTATAGACGCCACAACTCCCAACGGCTTACGAAATACCTGAATACTAGCAATGTCATCTTCCTGAATAATATCTACAGGTAAATCCAACTCTGCAGTATAGTGCGTCCAGGCAATCGAACCACCTACCTCCATACCTGAGCCAACACCGTTTAGGCCAGACATGGGTTTACCCGTTTCCGCTGTAACCAGCGCCATCAAATCAGCCATATTTGCCTCAAGGGCGTCACCAATCGCATGAATTTTTGCCTTACGCTCTTCCTGAGAGGTTTTGCTCCACTCAAAAAATGCTGCTCTCGCAGCGGCTACCGCTTGGTCCACCATCTCAACGTTCGCGCTTTGGCAGATAGCGAAAACATCACCATTCGCAGGATTGACAACCCCAAAAGTTGATCCCGACTGAACTTTTTCGCCATTAATAATATTATTATATTCTTCCATTTTTCATTCTCGAGTGTTTTGTTCAAAAATTATCTGGCTAGCTGATAGGCTCCGCCTTTAGTTAGAATGCAAGCTTGGAAAAAGGCTATATGCCATCCATGCGCCTCAAGCTCACCCTAAAGCGACCTTATATTTAGGTCGAATGACCAATTAATACTAGCTCATGTGATCTATTATTGCTAGCGCTAATCCAAAAAAAACAGTAATTTCATTCAGGCGGCCTGAAATCATGTTCTGGAGCCCCCAAAAACGAGTCGCACACACGCTCGACCGGAAACCGCAATGGTGTGATGACCTAAAATATAGCGCGACGGCCAGAAAAATAACAAAAAAAGGAGGTGAAGGACTTATCACCTTTAGAATTTTCGATAGTTGCCACCATTCGGGTGCATCCATCGTTAAGGATCATAATGCGGCAATTTATATGTCAAAGGAATCGAGGCATACCATGCCCCGATGACCCAATTCCACAGCCATTAAATTAACATTAACCTAATTGATGTGCGGCACGCTCTCCCTCATGGACTGCACCTTCCCACATCTGAAACCCTTTAAGCTCTGCGTGGGCAAATGCAATTCTCCCGTGCTTTTCACGAATCACATCACTAGCCGATAGGCCACCATTTTTATTAAAGAAAAAACCAGGTGGTGTCACAACGTATGCATGGCCTTGGCGATTAACGGTGATTCCTGCGATGTCTTTCTCCGCATCAAATCCCGCTGGGCCAAACATCTTCGTAAACTGCTGTACCACTTTGTGCTCAATGTCAGCGTAGCTCATCCCAAGCATCATCATTCTACCCGCAGCGCATTGCTCTTTAACTGGCAGACCTGGCACACAAAAAGAATTATACATGGTCAGGACAGTCGGCTTGCTTGGATCTAAAGGCATCGGTTCTTCGCCATCCAAAATCATCTGGCGTCGCAGCGTAGTGAACCATCCAAGGTCATCCCCAAACCATCTAACTGACGCCACGCCAAGTTTCTCCATGAACTTCCAATTTGTTAAAGCCACATTTATGATCATCATCGGAGAGTGATGGAATGACTCCATCGCCTCTTTATATCTATCGGGCAAGTCAGTAACTACGCGTTTGTTCAGGTGTTGTTGTCCGGCCATAACGACCTTTTTAGCCGATATACGAGACATCTTTCCGCCGTTCAAATATGTCACTAAAACTCGATCTGAATCTTCAGGAGCTCCATCATGCTTGACATTTACGACTAAGGAGCTTAATCGCATGCGGGTAGTCTGCTTAGGATCATCGATAACATCCCAATCTACAGGATTTGAAAGGACATGGTTAATGTTTTTTGTTTCACCAAATATTTTAGGAATCAATTTTTGAACAATATGCCTGAGTATCCCGGTATTCCCTCCAGGAAAACTCGCTAAATAGATATAGTCTGTAGCGTCGCCAATACCCAAGAGAGGATCCCCGCCCAAGCCCATACGACCGAAAGCGCGCCCGTATTGCATGACTCCAGGCTGAAGAAAATTAAATGCCTGATAAGCTGATATTACATCAGTCCCTAGCCCCGTTCCCATTGCCGCCGCAAAAGGATTTAGGTACTCATCAATAGCAGGATTATCGATCCCCATTTCATTTATCAAAAATTCCTTGTAAGTCATTGAATCAAGCCACTCAGCCCAATCATCTCGCTCAGGTGGTTGACGATAAACCTCCATCCAAAGAAGATCTTGTTTTGTCTTTTCGTCAGTAGGAACATCCTTGAATCGGTTGCTCCAAGGATTTACTGCCATAGCATGATCATCATAAAACCAACCAAGATCTTGGGCCTCCCAATTAATGTGCATTGGCGAATAGGCATCATAGGGTATCTTAAGCTTAGAGTTTGTCGGCTCTTGCCATGTCAAATCCATTGGCAGGCCCAACTCTTCCCATATAGGACCATACATACCGATGTTTTTTGCATGCTCAAGCGGCCATACTGCGCCAGTAGAACCTTGCGGGCCCCACAATTTATAACCATCAACGTCAAACTCGTTTTGGCGAGCCTCTCCACCAAACATCGCGTGATTATCAAGAATTAAGACCTTAGCTGAAGGATGATCTTTTAAATAGTAATAAGCGGCGCTACATCCTGCAAACCCAGCGCCAACTACTACTAAATCATATTCTTCATTAAGTTCTGCAGCGTCACTGATCTGCTGTTCAAAACCAAGGTCTCGAAATGAATGGGCCGCATTGACCACTAAGTGCGTATTACCATTTGAGGAGGCATAATCACCTACGCCTCCGGGTCCAGTCCAATCTTTCGTTAAACCAGCGTAAGGTACATGGGTGCGTTGACCCAGCTCACTGGACATTACACCGGGTGCTTTTGCTGACAGCAAAGCCACTCCACTTCCGACCATAGTCCCGCTAACAAAATCACGTCGAGTGATTACCTTTGATTTTATAGATGCTTTTGTTTTATTTTCATCTTTCATTTATTGTATCTACCTCTTTTTTGATGAAGATTAATCACAATATAATATGGTTACTAGCGCCTAATATCTCTGAAAGCTAAATTTCTTGTCCTCAATGAGAATTAGACTTGTCGCTTAAGTCGAACTCTCCGAGCACATACATCTCACCATTAGACCACCACTGCCCATTAACCCTTTCCCATAAAAAAAGCATTTTAAAGGTAAACGGTTCAACGCCCATCTCTCGTGGAAAAGTTACGTGAAAATTAGCCCAATCCCAGCCGGCATCTCCTTTGACAAAAGTATTAAACGACTCAATTCTGACATTCGCTACGATGACTTCTTCATAAACTGGTTTCAATCCATCACGACCAATATGAGTGTTTCCTTCGTTGTCGGTTGAAATAGCATCATCAGAATAAAATTTATTTATGATCGAATCTACATCATTTTCTCGAAAGGCCTGCTCTTTTAAGTCATATTTAGCTCGAATGGCCATTTTAAAGCTGTCTAACTCAGATAGGTCCTCTTCTCCGCGTTGAGGCGCACAGCCAAACATTAAAAGGAGAGACAAAATGGTTATGGGGTAAAAGATAATTGGTAAAAAACGAGATTTCCCTATTTTTATTCGATGCATTATGAGATCCTTGTATTATTGCGTTAAGTTAATAGAGCATTTGATCTATTAATAATAGTTCATTCGACCCAGCAAGTCTAGCGCCCAAATTAATGTACCTTAAATTTTCCTGAGTAATCGTATATGGCTCGAACAACTGGCAAACGCACTCCTACAAATCGATCTGGAACAGCCGTTAGGGAAAAAGGCGCCGAAAGAATTGATGAAATAATTCGAACAGCGAAAGATATTTTTATTACGCAAGGTTTGGCGAGCTTAACAACGCGACAAGTCGCAAAAAATCTAGGCATCAGCGTGGGAAATTTACACTACTACTTCGCGACTAAAGATGCCTTATTACAGGCCATCATCAATAGCGTCCTTGAAGGTTATGATGAGGATCTTAGACGAGAATCACTACGGTTTCCCGATTCTCCGCACGAACGTCTCCAAGCGTTTATTCACTACTTGCTAACTGACGTAAGAAAACCTGATGTGAGGGGATTCTTTTATCAATTTTGGGGGCTTTCGACACACAACGCGTTTGCAGAGTCTCTGCGATATGAAATGTACGTACATTTTATGGAATCAATCCTAGAAATATTATCCGACGTACATCCTGATATGAGTAGAAAAAGGCTGGAGGGTCTAGCCCTAAGTATGCTCACATTTATTGAAGGTCTTCATGTGACATATGGATCAAGTGAAAAGTTCTTAGATAACTTCCCGAATTTCGATGAAATGGCCTACCTGCAATTAATGAGGCTAGCGCAGGCTTAACTCAAATGACAAGCAATCAGCTATCTAAATTAAAAATAGTGGACGGGCATTAAGGCTCGATCCCTCCCACACCTTTTCTGGCATTCTCAAATTTTTGGTAAAAATCTCCATAGAAGATAGCGACTTGCAAAAATATCAGCTGAAGTGACACTTCCGACTAAAGTGGTAACATATCTTTCCTTTTATTAGGTCTTTTGTACTATAAAGCACGAATATTGCTCAAGAATATAAATCAAACTGAAGTTAATTAAGTCATTAGCCCCTACGCTTTGCGGAGGGTCCTCAATTTTTGAGCAACACCTCCAGAGAAGGGTGTGCAGGAAATTGATCGCTTCGGACTAATTCCAGAAAACATCCCATAACTGATTGATCAACTTTATTGCTGTAACACAGGAGTCCAAGTAAACTGATTAACTTGTGGGGCCAAACGTTACTTATTATTCGGATGTCAAAACTCAAAGTTGTAGAAACACTCCTAGAAAATTTTCGCATGCGGCGGTCGATTCGCGGTGGCTCCTTAGTTATTTCGGTATTTGGCGACTCTATTTCGCAACATGGCAACAGTATTTGGCTCGGCAGCCTAATTGATGCACTCAAGCCCTTTGGAGTCAACAGCAGGTTGGTGCGAACAGCAGTGTACCGCAACAGCCAAAATGGATGGCTTACATCGGTGCAGTCCGGTCGACGCAGTTACTATAGTTTTACCGAATATGGCCTACGCCACTACGAAAAAGCAGCACGACGAATCTATGCCGAGAGCGGCAGTGATTGGGATGGGCAGTGGACCCTTGTCTTCACTGGTTCAGTCGCCGAAACTTCACGCGAAACTCTTCGTCGCGAGCTTCAATGGCTGGGTTTCGGGAATCTAGGGACTAGTGTGATGGCCTGTCCTTGCGCCAACCGGCAGTCACTAGACGAAACTTTACATGAGTTACAATTGGCCGACTGCGTGGCGGTTATGCGCGCCACAACCGATGAACTCAAGTCCGATCAAGTGTTAAACGAGATGGTTAAAAATTGTTGGGATTTGGATCAGCTAGCAGAAAAATATGATCAATTCCTACAACTATTTAGGCCGCTTCTCAAAGCCGTCGAAAATGCCGAATCGCTGCTACCAGAGGATGCCTTTCAAATCCGAACCTTATTGATCCACGAGTATCGTCGCGTGCTGTTAAAAGACACAGATCTACCGCATCGTGTGTTACCCAAAAACTGGATTGGCCACACAGCATCGAGTATGACAGCCGACTTGTATAAACTAACTCAATATGACGCAACGGTATTTTTACGCAATAACATGCAGACAGCCGACGGACTACTACCCCCAGCTTCTCCCTCCTACTATCGACGTTTTGGCGGCCTCTAACGTCAGCAGCTCCTTAATCGCTTTGACGACAGTATTTTATTAAGTGGGACATCATTCATCGATACCTCCTAGACCTCTCACTGGCCTCCAGACCGCTTAAGAAATTATACTCTAAATCCTCAGACACCCCGCAAGTCAACGATACGCTGTGCTTTGCCTTGTGAACGCGGTACACCGCCAACGTCGATGACGTCAATCTCGGCAGAAACACCAATCATATCCTTGATTCTTTTTGCCACCTGTTTCTCTAACTCCGCGCGGTCATATTGCCCGGACACAACCTCGCAATTAATTTTTATGCTGTCGAGGTTGCCTTTTTTGTGTAACTCGATTTGATAATGGGGACTCAAACCGTCTATCGCTAAAATATGTTCTTCGATCTGACTGGGGAACACGTTGACACCTCGCACTATCATCATGTCGTCCGAGCGCCCACTGATTTTCTCCATCCGTCGCATCGGCCTAGATGTACCAGCGAGTAGACGGGTCAAATCACGAGTTCTATAGCGAATAATTGGCATCGCTTCTTTGGTCAATGAGGTAAATACTAGCTCTCCAGATTCACCGTCGGGCATTACCTTACCGGTCCGTGAATCGATAATCTCAGGGTAAAAATAATCTTCCCAGATGGTCGGCCCATCCTTAAGATCGACACACTCCTGCGCTACACCGGGACCCATCACCTCTGACAGGCCATAGATATCCACAGCATCAATGCCGAGTCGTTCCTCTATTTCGACGCGCATCTGGTTGGTCCAGGGTTCAGCACCAAAAATACCAATTTCTAATGAACTAGCCCGAGGATCAAGACCCTGCTTCTCAAATTCATCGATCAAATTTAAACAATAAGACGGTGTTACGGTGATAATTCTTGGTTTGAAGTCATTAATGAGCTGCACCTGTTTAGGGGTCTGACCGCCAGACATTGGCACCACCGTGCAACCGAGTTTCTCTGCTCCATAATGGGCACCCAAACCTCCGGTAAATAGCCCATAACCATAGGCATTATGTAAGATATCTCCCGCTCGTCCGCCGGCCGCGCGAATACTTCGTGCAACTACATTGGCCCAATCGTCAATATCGCCGCGCGAATAACCTACCACCGTCGGCTTACCCGTCGTGCCACTCGACGCATGAATACGCGAAACCTTTTCGCGTGGGATAGCAAACATACCGAAAGGATAGTTATCGCGAAGATCATTTTTTTCAGTGAATGGTAATTTACTAAGATCGTCAAGAGATTGAATATGGTCTGGATGCACACTCGCCTGATCAAATTTTTGTCGATAAAATGCTACATTGTCATAGGCGTGTTTGATCGACCACTGCAATCGCTGCAATTGTAAACTTCTCAATTCGTCAATGCTGGCGCGTTCAATCGACTCCAACTGGGCGTTATTTTGGTCTGGTATCTCCGCCTTTGTCGTCATAATTTCTCCCTAAAATCTAGTTAATAACGACATCGTTATTTCTTTGCCGTCGATCATCTGACGAATGGATAATCTGAGCAGCCACGCCTAGACGCGCTGTACAATCATCGCTATGCCCTGTCCGACACCAATTACCGACACTTGCACATTATTGTCTAGTGCGGCCTCGCGGGCATCACCGACGACTGTGAATGACGGACTTGATAACATGTGCACTAACACCCTTGGTAATTCGGTGAGCGCTTTTCCATGAACGCACTAACGCCCTCCCTGTAGTCGTCACTTCGCCCGGCGACACCCTGTAATTCACATTCTAAATCGAGTTGCTGATCCAAGTTGTGGGAACTGGACACGAGTAGCGCTCGCTTTATGAGCGCAAGACCCAGAGTAGGCGCACTCGCCAACTGCTGTCCGATATCAGAGGCGATTTTCAACAAATCGTCATCCTCGACGACCTGTGAGATCATGCCCATTTCTAGCGCTTTAGACGCGGTGACCTTCTCTCCCAGCAAACACAGGCGCATGGCGCGCGCATGCCCTACGAGCCGCGGCAGCATCCAAGTGCCTCCAGAATCCGGCACCAGCCCCAATTTATTGAACGACTGGATAAAGCTTGCCGACTGGGCCGCAATGACGATGTCGCAGGCCAGCGCAATATTGGCCCCGGCGCCTGCGGCGACGCCGTTGACCGCGCAAATAACTGGCATCTCAAGCGCGGTGATGGCGCGAATCAGCGGGTTGTAATTATCTCGGATCGACGCGCTCAAATCAGGTGCTTGATCACCGCCGCTGACCGATCTATCGCTGAGATCTTGGCCCGCGCAAAAGCCCCGTCCCGAGCCGGTAATCAACAAACATCTCGCCGCTCCTTTGGTTGCGAGTCGCTTAAAAGCACTTTTGACTTCGACGTGCATCTCCGCGTTGAAACTGTTTAATCGATCCGGCCGATTAAGTACTAATTTAGCGAGGCCATCCACAATGGAAAATTCGATATTTTGGTACTTTGGTTTATGCATCCAAACACCCCCCCTGTTTAGGTTTAGGTTTATCTTTTAGCCTCGCTAGCGTCATCAATCGCAGATTTAGGCTCTTAAATTCTCTAACTAACTAACCATACGATCGCACAAAGAATAATCGAAGAAAGCTTTTATTGATACTTTTTTTTGACTTATTATGATATTTTTGTATCATGTATGGCAATTAGCAGTAAATAATAATTCACACGCATATGTGCGCGATGACAGCTCTCACTTAAACAACACAGCATGATGCTAAAACTTCAGGTAGCTAAGCTGCAGGGTATTTAAATTATGAAACTTCAAAACTACGCAATGGATAACTGGCATCTATCTTCCGAGACGGGTGTGATACTTAACAACGCTATCTCCGGCGAGCCTGTCGCAGAAATATCCAGCGGCGGCCTTGATTTCCAAGACATGGTTGACTACGCCAGAAATGTTGGCAACCCGGCGCTTCAAAAAATGACATTTCACCAACGCGCGCTGATGCTCAAGCAACTCGGCCTCTACCTAATGGAACGCAAAGAACTATTTTATGAATGCTCCAAAGCAACCGGTGCGACCCGGAGTGATTCTTGGGTAGATATCGAAGGGGGAATTGGCACTCTATTTTCAATCTCCAGCAAGGCGCGTATCGAGATGCCCAACAGTACAATCTATATCGATGGTCAACAAGAGAGTCTATCGCGCCACGGCACCTTTACTGGACAACATATTTACACTCCCATTCGGGGGGTTGCGGTGCACATTAACGCCTACAATTTCCCCTGTTGGGGTATGTTAGAAAAACTTGCCCCTGCTCTTGTAGCGGGTGTTCCTTGTATCATCAAGCCCGGTAGTCAAACAGCATTTTTGACCGAAATCATGGTGCAGCATATGGTTCAATCAGAAATACTGCCAGCCGGCGCCATTCAGCTGATTTGCGGCGGCGTCGGCGACCTGCTAGATCACCTAACCTATGAAGACATAGTCAGCTTTACAGGTTCAGCCGCAACCGGCCTAAAGCTTAAACAGCATCCAGTCATCGCCAAGCAATCCACCCGTTTCGTCATGGAGGCCGACTCTCTAAACTGTTGCATTCTGGGCAGTGATGTCAAACCTGAGAGCGTTGAATTCGATTTATTTATCAAAGAAATTGTGCGAGAGATGACAACGAAGGCTGGGCAAAAATGTACCGCTATACGGCGCGCTATTGTGCCGGACAACAAAGTCGATGCAGTGACGCAAGCGCTATCCGATAAACTTGGCAAAATCAATGTGGGAAATCCGGACAACGAGTCTGTGCGTATGGGCGCTCTAGCAGGTCTGCGCCAACGCAAAGATGTGCGCAGTGCAGTTCAACAATTGCGCCTTGACAGCCGTATCATCTTTGGCGATCCAGACCAGATCACGCCAATTGATGCCTCCTCAGACACAGGTGCATTTATGAGTCCCGTGGTAATGCTAGCGGAGAATCCGGATCACAGTAGCGCCCATGACATCGAGGCCTTTGGGCCAGTAAGTACTATTATCCCGTACGTCGATAACGAGCATGCAGTGCAACTCGCCGCCCGTGGTAAGGGTAGCCTGGTCGGCTCATTGATCACCAACAGCCCTGATGTGGCGCGCCAAGTCATCCTCGGCATGGCGCCCCACCACGGTCGCGTGCTTGTGCTTAATGATGCCTGCGCCAAAGAATCAACTGGGCATGGCTCTCCCTTACCACAGTTGATTCATGGCGGCCCCGGCCGCGCTGGTGGTGGCGAGGAATTAGGAGGTGTGCGCGGCGTTAAACACTATATGCAGCGCACTGCACTGCAGGGGTCACCCGATATGCTGAGCGCAGTGACGGGCGTGCACTTGCAAGGTGCTACGCGCAAGATAAGCGATGTTCATCCATTTAAAAAGCATTTTGAAGAGATTGAAATCGGCGATACCGTGGTCACCGACAAACGCGAAATAACGCTCGATGATATCGAGGCATTTGCCGAGTTAACGGGCGACACATTCTACGCCCACATGGATCATCAAGCGGCGCTTCGAAACCCGTTTTTTGATGGCCGCGTAGCCCATGGATACCTGCTAATTTCTGCAGCAGCTGGACTTTTTGTTTGGCCCGGCGAAGGGCCGGTTCTTGCCAATACCGGACTCGAGAATTTGTCCTTTCAGACCCCGGTTTACCCAGGCGATATCATTCAAGTACAGTTCACCTGCAAACAGAAAAAAGATCGATTGACAGAAATTTGGGGGGAAGTGCGCTGGGATACCACCATCGTCAACCAGAATGGTGAAATTTGCGCTCAATACGACGTCCTTACGGGCGTTGCCAACAGTCTACAATAAACGGAGTGTGCGATGAGAGCCAACCAAAATAGTAAAACTCTTTCAGCAGATGAGCTTAAATTTGAAGAGCTTCTCGCCAGTGGCCGCAAAATCGAACCGCGCGATTGGATGCCAGATGACTATCGCAAAACTCTGATTAGGCAAATAGGTCAGCATGCGCATTCAGAAATCATCGGCATGCAACCCGAGGGTAACTGGATTACGCGTGCACCCAGTCTAAAGCGAAAGGCTATCTTGATGTCAAAAGTCCAAGACGAAGCGGGTCATGGCCTTTACTTATACAGCGCAGCCGAGACACTTGAGGCCGATCGCACCGATATGTTGGAAAAGCTCAACAACGGCAAAATGAAGTACTCGAGTATTTTCAATTATCCTACGCCTTGCTGGGCCGATATGGGCGCTATCGGATGGCTAGTCGATGGTGCTGCCATCTGTAATCAGGTACCACTATGCCGCACATCTTACGGCCCATATGCGCGGGCCATGGTCCGGATCTGTAAAGAAGAGAGTTTTCACCAACGTCAGGGGTATGAAATCATGCTAACACTGTGCAGAGGAAGCGCCGAACAAAAGCAAATGGCGCAGGACGCTCTCAATCGTTGGTGGTGGCCCTCTATTATGATGTTTGGTCCGCGCGATGATAAATCGCCCAACTCTGAATTGTCCTTGAAATGGAAGATTAAATTATTCTCAAATGATGAACTCCGGCAAAAATTTGTCGATATCGCGGTGCCCCAAGCTAATATTCTCGGTTTGACTGTTCCCGACAATGATCTGAGTTGGAACGAGGAAACTGGACACTACACGTATGGTGAGCCTGACTGGGAAGAGTTTTTCGAAGTCATTCAGGGTAACGGGCCATGTAATAAGGAGAGGGTCAGTAACCGGCGAGAAGCCCATGAAAATGGACAATGGGTGCGTGATGCCGCCATCGCATACGCTGAAAAACGCGCCAAAATATCGCGGCCCAAGACAACACAAGATCCATTGTAAGACCACATAGGCGAATAATATGGAATCCAAAAAAGACTATCCGTTATGGGAAGTTTTTATCCGTAGCAACCGAGGCATTGATCATAAACACGCAGGTAGTCTGCGCGCGGCGGATGCCGAAATGGCGCTGCAAAATGCTCGCGATCTCTATACCCGTCGATCTGAAGGGGTAAGTATATGGGTAGTGCCATCCAACCAGATTATTGCATCAGATCCAGACGATAAAGAGATCTTGTTTGATCCTTCTAAAGACAAGATTTATCGGCATCCAACGTTTTATTCCCTTCCAGACGAATTGGAGCATATGTGAATACCTCACCAGCTCCGAGCAAAAGCGACCTGTTTAAGTACACCCTGCGCCAAGCGGATAACTCGATGGTGCTATGCCAACGCCTCTGCCAGTGGGCGGCGCGCGGGCCCGACTTAGAGGAAGACATCAGTCTAACCAATATCGGCTTAGATTTAATTGGTCAGGCGCGGTCGCTCTACCAATACTCAGCTAGTCTATGCGACCAACAGGTTAATGAGGACGATCTAGCTTTTATGCGCGATTCGCACGAATGGTCCAACTTGCTATTAGTCGAACAACCAAATGGTGATTTCGCCGACACTATCGCACGACAGTATTTGTATGATGCTTGGCATCTGCTTTTTCTCGAGCAGTTGACTGAATCAAACGACACAACACTGGCTGCTATTGCTGCCAAGTCTATCAAAGAAGTGAAGTATCATAACCGCCACAGCTCGATGTGGATCAAACGTTTAGGCGATGGCACCGAGGTCAGTCACCAGCGTATGCAAGATGCAATAGCGGCTGTGTGGCCATTCACCGCAGAAATGTTTATCCCCGATGAATTAGACCAGCGTATGCTAGAGTTCGGCACAGGTGTCGACCTCAAGGCTTTGAAGCATACTTGGGATTCTCAGGTATCGTCGCTATTAGTCGATGCTACTTTGAGTAAACCCGTCGCCGGTGAGGCTATCGTAGGCGGTCGCCAGGGGCAGCATGCCGAATATCTGGGTGATCTTTTGGAAGAAATGCAAAGTCTGCCGCGCAGCATGCCCAACCACCAGTGGTGATTAAAGGACTATGAGGTTAATTAACCAAAACACCGAGAGTGAGTTGTCCCGTGTGCGCAGCATACTAGACACCGTCACCGACCCAGAGATACCTGCATTGACCATCAATGAGATGGGTATCTTGCGCGGTATCGAAATCAAGGATAATACTGTCATCGTGACAATTACACCAACCTACTCTGGATGCCCAGCGATCGACCACATTACCGATGACATTACCAAAGTGCTGGCTGAGCACGACTATCCGTCTACACGGGTAGCTCTAGTATTATCGCCAGCTTGGACCACCGACTGGATGAGCGATGAGGCAAAAGAAAAACTTCGTAAATATGGTATCGCCCCGCCATGCAAAACCAGCTTACTGGATGATTCACAAGAGGATCCAAACATTACTGTGATCGTCGCCTGCCCCAACTGCTGCTCCTTTAACACCAAGCTAGTTAGTCACTTTGGCTCTACCGCCTGTAAATCATTTTGGCAGTGTGCGGACTGCCTCGAACCGTTTGACTACTTTAAGCCCATCTAGGTAAATTCCATGATTGATCAGGCAATTGTTACACGTATTGTTCAAGGCACGCAGGACTCCATTATCCTTGCGGTTAAGGTGGCCGAAGAGCTGCGCTCTAAGTATCGGTATAAACAAGGGCAAAACCTGACGTTGATTAAGTACCTAAACGGAAAAGAAGTGCGCCGTAATTACTCGATATGCAGCAGTGTCCAAGACTCTGAACTACGCGTTGGTATCAAAGAAGTTAAACATGGGGTCTTTTCTAGCTGGGCCAACAGTGAACTAAAGTTAGGCGATAAACTGGGCATATTGCCGCCCGCTGGGCATTTTTTCGTCGATCTCGACCCCAAAGCCGAGCGTCACTTTGTCGGCGTGGCTGCCGGCAGCGGAATAACTCCAATTCTATCAATTTTAAAAACAACTTTAGAGACTGAATCAGCCAGTCACTTTACGCTGATTTATGGCAATAAAAGTACTGATACCATTATGTTCTTAGAGGACATCGCCGCGCTAAAGAATCGCTATCCGCAGCGACTTCAGGTATTTCATATATTGAGCCGCGAGATACAAAGTGCGCAACTGCTGCATGGCCGTATCGATGCGCAAAAGATTGATCATTTCCTCGACATACTAATTGATGCCAAGGAAATCGATGATGTATTTTTATGTGGTCCACTCGAAATGGTAATGTCGGCGAGAAGCGCCTTTTTGCGTGCAGGCGTCGAGCAAAAACATGTTCATAGCGAACTTTTTGGTGCCCCAGACGACCTCAAAAAAATCGATCCGGAGACTAAAATCCCCATTAGCCTCACTGAACAGCAACATGTCAGTCAAGTATTAGTCATAATCGATGGTAAGGGAACCCAATTAAATCTAGCTCGCGGCGGCGAAACCGTGCTAGATGCCGCACTAAAAACACGGAGGGACTTGCCCTATGCCTGCAAAGGTGGTGTTTGTTCAACCTGTAAGGCGAAAGTATTGGAGGGAGAGGTTGAGATGGACCTCAACTATTCATTAAGCGACGAAGAAGTCGCCGAAGGCTTTATTCTTACCTGCCAAGCACACCCAATCAGCGATCGCGTCACCATCGACTTCGACGAAAAATAGACGGTCAAATACAATTTTTTACCGCTTTCTATTGTTCTTTTCGTATCTAGCGCGCTCTCTGGGTTGCTCAAACTCAGCTCAACCCCATCATTTTATACGACAGAAGCCAAGCTAACATTGAATGGCATAGTCGTTTTTCGTTTGACTTCATCCAAATTAACGCTGGGCATAAGCGCCGTTAAATCCCAAGCATCGCCATTACGATGGAAGACCGCCAAACCAGTAATTTTGCAAAAATGGCTCTATCCAAAGTAGTAATCACTATGGTGTACGCAATAAAAACTGTGCGTGCAATATGGCCATGGTTTCATCGGTGAATCTATCTAAATCGTAGTTGAAAAATTACGGCTTGAGCTGACTATAATATGACGCAAGTGCTTTTAGGTACTCATCATCATAATCCTTAACAATAGTTTTCATCATTAGATTATCACGCGTCCCATCTCTAAAGGCCTTCAGTTGTTGGTATAGATAAGAGGAATTTTGACCCGCTAAGTTTGGCCACTCTGAATTTGCTGACTTGCCCTTGACACCATGGCAAGAGAGACAATATGCTGATGCCTGTTCTCCCCTTTTTACTTTTTCCGCATCACCATTTGCTGAAGTGACAGACTCCAATGAGGAAAAGTGTTCTGCAATTGCTTCTATTTCAGAATCACTTAAATTTTGAACAAACGGAAACATAGAAACGTTTAAGTCTGGCTTATCACGAAATATATTAATTCGCTCTATCATGTAATCTCGTTTTTGTCCTGCCAAATTAGGTGACACTGGCCCAGCTGCGTTATGACACACAGCACAACTTTCAATCAGAGTTTCAATATTGCTCTCAGATGAAAAACTACTAGTAGCCGATAGGGACATTAAACTCAACAGAGAAAAACCTGTTAATAGAATACGCATTGAGATGAATTTATTCATGGAACTTATACTCTTATTATATTTATACTAACTACTACAATCCAATTATAGAAAGAAGCTCCTTTCTATAATTATCAATTTCATTTAAAGGCTTTAACCTAAGCGCACCAATCTCATTTTCTGTGTAATTTTTAAAGTCCTTGGGGATTGAATCGCCACCAAAGTTAATGACCATCCAATTTAACACCTCGGCTAACTCCTTATTGCTCAATGGGGAATAAGCCGAACCTGGAACCCGAACTAAAAATTCACGCCCTTCAGGGAAGGTTAAAAAATTACCTATAAAACCATTGATGCGGGGCACACTCTCGCCACCCATACCATTTGGTGTATGACATCCCTGGCAAAACATTTGATAATTATATTTTGCCCTTTGTTCATCTATTTCATTTGCAGCACAATGCATAGAAAAAAAATAAGCAGCTAACAAAAACACATATTTCATTATTATTTATCTAAGGCCAAACCGACTACAACAGCCGTGGAACAGTGATAAACAATGCTATCCGTTCCTAAACACCAATTCACATCATTTGATTTATCCGCCCTATAAAGTGGCCGATCACCTTCGTCACGCATACACAGGCAATTACCGCAACTTGATTTACCACAACAATCATTATAAGAAATTACATAGTTTCTCCCATCAGCAGGATTACGACAGGTTCCTATCCAAGTTATGGGTGACATCTCAGTTCCTGGCGGGCAAGTATTATAAGTCCCCCCACAGCACTCGCAAAGATAGCCATCAACTGCACAATAGCGCCAATAATCGCAAGAGGCTGGATCACCTTCCTCCTGTGGCACTTTAGCCGTCACAGGTTCTGCAGCCCGCGCAACAGGTAACAGCGGGATAGCTGATACACCTATCATTGCTCCACCTAGTTTTTTTAGCACTCCGCGCCTAGAACTTGACTGGGCAATTTTCCGACTTTTATTCTCAAAAAAATCATCAAAGAATTTCATATTTACTCTGCCTCATGATGCTGAACACTGTTGCGCTTACGCGCGATAAAGTCCTGAATTGATGCTACCTTCCTTTCTTTCGCTTCAAACAAACTATCGAGGTGTTCTCTAGAATTAATAATGCCCATCGAGGCAATAATTCCATGCTCATCAATTAGCACCGCATAGGGAAGTTTAGCAACACCAAAGGCCTTACCTATCTGCTCGGAAATAATATAGGAATAAGCAGTTAACCCTTTTTTATTGACAAAGCTCGTATGATCTTGCTCTGCACCATCACTGGCAAAAACGAGCTCTAGCCATTGATCTTCTGCCTTAGCTGCTGACATTAAAGCCGGCAAAATTGAATCACAAACAGGGCAGCTAGGGGAAAGGAAAAAGATTAATTGTGACTTTTCTTCTTCAGGCTTACCTATCGTTACCATTGATCCATTCAAATCTGGAACACTCAGGTCGGGCGAGGCCATGCCTACCTCAAGCTTTTGATTCATCATCAACGCGCCTGCTGGCGCTATACGTTCATAAAGAACGCCAATTTGGCGAGCCAGCGCTATATTGATTATTACCACTGAAAAAAAACCAATCCAGAGTACAATATTTGAAATAACAAGTAATTCCACGGTCATTGCCTTATATGTTTTTTAATCGAATTAATTTCTGGCTGTTAGTTATGACTTGCTGGACACACAAGTAAACAAGCACCATAAATATACTAGCAGTAATAGAAAAGCATAAAGCCTGAAATGACTGGCTTGGCAGCTCCTCAGGAATAACGATTGATAAAAATGCTAGTGCTGCTAATGTTATATTGCGAAAGACCAGCACAGAACTAATCTCAGCCTCTGAACTCGGCCCGGCACAACCACATTGCAATCGTTTGTGGCCAGATATTAATTGCACACTCATTGCAGTGGCATAGATCATCAAAATTAAAATAATCAAAAGGAGCCCAATATCCCTTGTTACCGCCATGCACAGCAATATAACTGCTGAAAGCTCAGTAACGCTTAGTATAATCACTGCCGCTGTTGCCAGCGCAGGTGAATGCATGCCGTAGCTAGTCATCAAATTACTATAGTGTTTCATATTGGCAAATTTGTGATACGCCGAAAGGCCAAACATCCAAACAAAAAATAAGCTTATAAAAAGAGATATTACTGACATACAGCCCCCTACTTAGAACCGATAATAACGAGTGGTGTTTCTAAACCTGCAGAAATTGTACGGATATATTTTCCTGACATAGCATCATAAACTTCCTGCTGCATCTCACCATTAGTCAACATAAGAAGCGGAGTCTTACCTCGGCTTACGCCCAATGATATTGCCCAGCTTTGCACGGGGTAGCGAGAAACACGCTTGCCCGTCTTACTGTTAAATACCCAAATCTCTGTACCGCCTTGCTGTTGGCTACCTTCATGCCCGTCAGGGTGCATAATGACGTAGATATTTCCTTGCTCATCACTGTCGATAAATACAGCGCCACCCGGCCTCCAATTCTCTCTTAGCTCATCGTTGCTGACCATGCTCCAAGAATCAACCACACTAGCGGTATCACCTTGCAGATTAACTTTATGCATAATGCCTGTAAAACTAGGTATATATGCAAATCCATCAACCAATGCTACATGCTCAAAAACAGGGGTTGTATCTGGATTGAAAAATGGAATCGTTCTCTTTTGGCTAGTAATTTTCCCATCACTCGTAAGCTGAGTGCTTAATAAGGAGCCATTGCTGCAAATAGAGCTAAATCCACGCTTACCCGTGGGGTAAATAAGTGCACACCCTGGTATCGCTATTTCATTTAATATCTTACGCGACTCTATATCGATAACAGTAACTGAGGTTGCTGGATTCAAATTAAAAACCAATAGTAGTTTTTCATTATCAATTAACTGCAAGGCATTGCGCTGTGGAAGACCCATGTAGCGGTTAGTGTTAGACCACACAACCTCATCGATTGGTTCAAGCGTATCCTTAGACCAAATAGTCACGACGTCAGTTCTTTCTCCTCGAACACCACGGCTATAGAAAGTTTCTGTCATATAAACTTCATTTTGGATCTCACCTAGAACCAAGTTCCCTAAAAGAGAATTATCAATGGACCCCTTATATTGCTTTGACAGGGTATTCTCGGCCGCATCTATCAAAGCAACCTTACCACTCGTCATATGCCCAAATGCGATATCCTGAACCCAAAACCATGTTTCAGGATATTTCTTAGGTAAGACTTTGACTATGCCTGTAGGCTCAATCGGAAGGGGCGGTAGATCTGACCTCACCTCAGTGTTGCCATTATTGCTCGCCATTGACATGGCTGGTAACATCAACAAAACAACCAACAAATGACTAAAATATCTAACAATTCGGTACATCGTGAGACCCTTGTATTGTGACGATTATAACTAGAGCAATTGCTCTAATTTAGAATAGCTCAATCGACCTAGTTAGTCTAGCTCTCAATTGCCATAATCTGGTTTCTTTGGAATCCTGTCCCACTTCGTTATCCGATCATCTGATAAGGATTGCACCTTAAATTTTCCTGAGTAATTATCGCTGACAAATAATTTTTGTTTACTCTATTACAGTTAATACATTAAATATTAATGTTATGCTCCAGGTGTATGGATAGCATATGGCCGTTTAAGCCTAGTTTGAGTGTTAACTTTCTTGCCAGATATGCGTGGGATGTTTCTGCTGGAGAGTTCGCGGCTCAGGTAGATGGGTGTTGGAATGATGATCAATTCGTCGAAGCCACTAATTCTCAATTGTCATTTGAGAATTCATATATGCTTTGGAATGCTCGATTATCCTATACTCCTGCCGCTGGAGATTGGACTGTAGAAGGTTGGGTGAAAAACGCTGGAGATGAGATGTATCGCCTCTATAACCTTGACTTGGGCTTATTAGGGATTGCTGAAGAAGTTTATGCTCCCCCGCGCTGGTGGGGTGTCACCGTTAGATATTCATTCTAGATCTTAGGAGTAGTATTGAGGCATATTTGGTGAATTTATGGCGTCTGAAATTCGCAACGAATATTGCGATTTCAGGCGCTATTAAAGATTGACATTATAGTAACCCGAGGAATAAAGATGAGCGAAAAGAAGCGATATTTTATAGAAAACATATGGTATGCCGCCGCTTGGGAATATGAGGTCGCCGAGACTGAGAACAAGCTAGCTCGCACCATTTGCGAAACGCCATTGGTATTTTATAAAGGTAAGACTGATAACTATATCGCACTGGATGATCGATGCTGCCACCGTGCAGCTCCGCTGTCTATTGGACGTGTAGAAGGCAACTGTATCCGGTGCATGTATCATGGAATGTTGTATAATGAGAACGGTCAGGTCGTCGAAATTCCAGGGCAGGTACGCGTATCAAAATCACTAAAAGTTCGCAGTTACCCGGTAGTTGCGAAAGGCGGAATGATCTGGATTTGGATGGGCGACCCTGAGCTAGCCAACGAAAATGATATCTATGACTTTCCACCTTTAAGTGACAAAGTAAACTGGCGCGGCTTTGATAAAGGAGCATACCTGCATTATGATGCTAACTGGTTGTTGATTGTCGACAATTTAGCCGATTTTTCACATGTTGCCTTTGTTCACGCGAATACCCTAGGCGGCTCAGAAGCTTATGCGTATAGTACTCAGGCCGAAAACATACAAAAAGGGGAAGATGGCTTTTCGATGGAGCGCTGGGATCGCGACAGCGCAAGCCCACCATTCCACGCCAAGGTTATCCCGAACGAAGAACTGGGCAATACTGTGGACCGCGCCAATATTATCCAAATGCGTTTGCCTGGTGTCTTCCTGATGGAAACGCTATTTACGCCAGTCGGCTGGAAAGAAAAAGATGGTCGTGAAAATGTACGCGAATATCGAAATTGCCAATTCATGACACCCGAAACTCGGAACACCACACACTTTTTCTGGAATTATTTACACAATTGGGAGATTGACAACTCGGCAATCTCGGCATCACTCAAAGAATCTCTGCTTGAAGGTTTTATGGAAGACAAGGTGTTTATCGAAGGTCAACAAAAGTTGCTTGAGCGTAGCCCTGACTTCGTGCCACGCTCCATCGCAGCCGATGAAGCATTCGCTCACTTTCGTAACAAGTGGAGCCGGCGCCTAAGAGCCGAAGACGAGGCCAATCCTCTCGCCCACAAAGAAAACAAACGCACTATCTTGTAGAAGGGGCGTCACCATGCCAACGCAGAACAGACTTATAAACCGTTTTCTTGGAGCTCTTGATACAGAGTCTCGCGCCTTAACGCAATAAACTGTTTTATAGAGATATCACTGGCATCACATAAAGTCGCACCGGCATCTGCATTAATAGCGGCAGCGTTATAGATAAATCCACAACCGTCTGGCAACCCTGCTTCAGTTTGACTAATAGCGGTTGCCACTAAGGCATCTCTTACAGCAAGTTTAGGGCCTACCGTATCCCAATCCATGTGGTTATCAAGTATCGACTTAATGTCTGAGTAAAGGGCCTCTTTGTTAGATTGTTCAGAAAAAACAATATCCCACAAAATAGGATCAACACTTCCTAATTCTCGGCTAACCCAATCAACCTTGCCTGCCGAAGGAAATGCATAAGTCCCAGCAATATCTCTAAACGCCGCAAACCAAGACGGAAGTCCTATAGAGGTGTCGTGACTATCTCTGAAGACAAAATCAAAATCATTAACCATGTAAATCCATTGGTCTGTTAGGGGATTGAAATAAAGATAATAATTGTTGGCAACCCGCACATAATGATCAACTGCGCCTAAGGCAATCTCTGCGGCTTGGGCTTTAATAAAGCCAGGAATATCAAACTGCTCAGCTAACATCGAAGCGCTGGGGTAGGCTTGAACAAAACTCATGAACTCTTGCAGTAACGCCCTGCCAGTAACAATGCTGCTCTTTTTGCTTTTTAAGTCATAGGCAGGCTTATAAGGTCTAAATTGAGAATCTTCGCCACCGTCATTA